>Ga0194119_10001746_pt1 | contig 38813 bp, 29 predicted proteins | sample TA2MahC100mmetaG_FD_148620 | JGI IMG/M metagenome (GOLD analysis project Ga0194119, IMG submission 148620) | Freshwater microbial communities from Lake Tanganyika, Tanzania - TA2015018 Mahale Deep Cast 100m | ecosystem: Environmental > Aquatic > Freshwater > Lake | place: Tanzania: Lake... | reverse complement strand
ATCCCGGCCCCGCGCGCATTACCGCGTTTGTGTTCGGGGGGCTGTTCGATGGATCCGAGGCGGCCGCGATCGACGCGCACTTGCGTAGCTGCGAACGGTGCCGGATCGAGGTGCAACTCGCACGGGGCAGCCGCGCCACGATGCCCGTAGCGGGCTCGCGATGGAAACCGTGGGCGGTCGCCGCCGCCCTAACGGTAATCGCCGGAGCGTCGGCGGCCGGATGGATGTGGAAGGAGCGCGAGGAGGCGATACTAGCGTCCAATCGCGAGTTGGCGGGTGAGGTCCGGGCGCTGCGGCAACCGGGTGCGGGCGGAGTGCTGCTCGATCTGTTGCCCGAATCGAGGATTGAACGCGGCGGCGCGCAACAACCGTTGGCGATCGAATCGGGCGAGACGATACTCGTCCTGAACTCCAGGCTGCCGGTCACTCGCGAAGTGTGTGCCGTCTCGTTGACGTCCTCGGGGGCCACGGTTTGGGCGGCGGGCGATGCCCGGCGTGGCGAGGCCGGCGAGTTTGTTGTCCGCATACCGCGAGGGTTCGCGGGACCGGGCGATTACCGGTTGGCGCTCCGCTGCGGCGGGGCGGAAGAGGGCTACCGTTTCATCGTCAAGTAGCGGTCGTCAACACGAACGCCGCCCAGTAGTAGGGATGCGCGTGCGGCAGCGAGTCGAGCAGCGAGAGTTTGGCCGAACGCAGGCTGTCGCCCGGCGCCGACCCGCTCAGTACGCGCCGGTAGAAGTCGGTCATCAACAGACGCGTAGCGGCGTCGTCGACGGGCCAAAGCGTCGCCGCCACCGAGGACGCTCCCGCATAGAGGAAAGCGCGCGTCATTCCTTGTAGTCCTTCGCCGCGCAAGTGCGGACCCAGGGCGGTTTCACACGCGGACAGAACGACGAGGTCGGCGTTCCAACTCGATCCCAACACATCCAGGGGGCTCAACAGATCGCCATTTGCGAGCACGAGGCCGCTGACGGCGCGCGGTCCATCTCTGAACGCCCCGTGCATGGCGAAGTGCACGCGCCGCGCGCCGGTACTGGCGGCGGCGAGCACGGATTGCTTCGTCACGCGCCGTCCAAGAAAAACTTCGGTCCGTTTCGCGGAGAACAGCCGCGCGATCTGTCCGACTTCTTCTCCGGCGCCGGGCAAGTCGCCTTCCGGATTGCCGAAAGCGACCCATTCGATTTCGGCGGTTCCCACCCTTTTCCGCTGCATGGCGGCGAACGCCGATGCCGAGGGCGCGTAGACGATATTCCATTTGCGTAGAGCGAAGGCCGGCTTGCCGGCGCCGGGCTCCAGTGTCAGAAGAGCCTCGAAGGGAACGAAGTGGAGCGGGCCGTCGGCGACGACGACGAGATTTTTCTTCGCCGCGATCATGCCCTCGATCGGAGCGAGACACATCTGATAGAGCTCATGCGAAGCCCGCGCGAAGGCGGCCCATTGCGCGCGGCCGGGTTTCTCCATTAGCGCCCGGATCTCCCGTACGCGCGCTACGAATGCGTTCGCCGGAGAGACGCGCCGCATCTGCACGCCCGCGCCGGACTTGACGAATACCCACGCGCCATAGGGCCCAATGAAATACTCGACGAGCGCGGTCGAGGCGTCCAGCCGCGGTTCTTCGGGGGAACGCATTTCGGCCTTGCCCTCCCGCTCGATCAGCATCTCCACCAAGCTTCTCGCGCGGGAGCGCTCGGCGGCGCGGTAGGCGGCGCCGGCGTCGTTGTCTTCGGCGAGCAGTGCGACGTAGAATTCAAACCAGTCGGCGCGTGTGGCGAGGAAAGTAGCGCGCAATTCCTTGCTTTCCACCCGCGCCCGGATGCTCTCGACGATTTCGATCGCGCGCTCCGCCAGCTTTTTCGCGCCCGCGCGATCCCCTCTTTTTCTTGCCAGCCGCGCTTGTGCCGTTACAGCCATCGCTTCGATTTCGCGATTCGGCAAACCGCCGGCTAGAGTGAGCGCTTCGTCAAGATAGCGGGCCGATTCGGCGGTCCGGCCACGCTCTAACTCCAGAAGGCCGAGCCGCGTTAGCAGCCAACTCGCGCCCTCCCGGTTGCCGTGGGAGCGCATGGGCTCCAGGGACTGCCGAAACAGCGTCTCGGCGCGTGTCAACCGGCCGAGCGCTTCTTCGGAGACCGCGGCCAGCCCTTGTGTATTCGCATGTTGCCAGCCGAGGCCGGACTCGGTGGCGATCCGAATAGCGGCGTTGTATCGATCGAGTGCGGCGCGGTGATTGCCCTTCGCGGCTTCGACCTCGCCGAGGTTGGTCAACACGTGCACTTCCGCGGTCTTGTTTCCGTCGGCGCGATGCAGGGGCAGCGCTTGGGCCGCGTAGGTCTCGGCTTGTACGTAATCGCCCAGCCGGAGATACAACTCGCCAATCTGCACGAGCGTAACGGCCTCCTGGTAGCGGTCGCCGGCTAAGCGGAAGCGGTCGAGCGCGTCCGCGTACATTCGGTGCGCGAGTTGGAACCGCTTGGCCGAGGCGTGGGCGATCGCCATGTTGCGCAGGACCTCGGCCTCGCCTCTTCGGTCACCGCGGCGCGTGCGGGAGTCGAGCGCGGCTTGATAGTATTCGAACGCCTTGGAGTACTCGGACCGAGCGGCGTGCATGAGCGCCGCCGAGACCCGCGCAGCCGCTTCTCCGCCTTCGTCGCGCACGGCGCGGTAAAGACCGATCGCTTCGTCAAGCGTCTGAAGCGCCGCCGCGGTGTCGCCGGCCGCCGTGTGCACATTGGCCTTGGCTTGCAGCGTGCGCGCCTCGTATCCGCTGTCGCCGAGTTCGCGAAACATCGCTCTCGCGGAATCGTAGTGGACGAGCGCGGCCTTGCGGCTGAGTGCGGTCGCGCGTTCGGCTTCGCGGTATCCCGCCGTCAGTGTGCCGATCGCTTCGAGGCGCTGTCGATCACCGGGGAGAGCGTCACGCCAGGCGAGCACGGTTATGCGATAGCTCTGCCGCGTGGACGATGCGTTGCGGACCAGCAGCGTGTATTCCCCGGGGCGGCCAGCGGCCAGGTACGACGTGCGGCCATCGCTTACGACGGCTTGCCGCAGCGGGTCGAGCGTTTCCATCGAGACTCGCACGCCGCTAATCTGCGCGTAGAAGAACTGTCCTTCGAGCAATCGCACCCGGTGCTCGACCGGCGTGCCCGGCCCGGCGAACGCTTCGATCGCATCGCCTTGTTTCCGGAGTTCGGCAGTCTGCGCGGCTGCAATGCCGGCCGCCGCGCAGAGCCCGGCGAGGATTCGACTCATAGGTCGATTTTATTCTCTCCCTCTGTGTTTAGGCGTGTCACACGAAGCGCGGCTCATGGGATTCGCCGGAGCACGACGCGCCGGTTGGCGGCCCGGCCCGTATCGGTAGCGTTTGACGACACCGGCTCGGACTGGCCGGCGCCTTTTGCCTGGAGACGGCCGAGTGGGATCCGAAACTCCGTAGCGAGGGACTGGATGACGCTTCGCGCGCGATCGAGCGACAGCCGTTGATTGCCTGCCAGCGTTCCGGTGTCGTCGGTGTGGCCGGTTACTTCGAGGGCGAGACTTGCCTCGTTGCGGAGCAGTAGCGCGATTTGTTCGAGCGCCGATTTCGACTCCGGCTTGATGGTTGCTTTCCCGGTGTCGAATTGGATAGTGTCGAGGGAGACGAAGCCGTCGCGGTAGATGGCCGCGGCCATGGCGTGTGCGTCGACTCGAACCAATCCGCCTTGCATCGGCGTGCGTTCGACGACGTGAATCCAGGTAACCGAGTTCGAAACCGCGACAACGGCCCACGACTCGGCGCCCCGATGATTGAACTGCGCGGCCAGGCCGTAGAAGGAGCCCGAACCCATGTTTGTGAGCCGTTGCTCCTTATAGAGCGGCCACGCCGCGCAAGTGCGAGGCTCGCACTGATAAACGAGACGGGCGCCGGAGCGCCGGAGCGCCTCTTCATAGTTCCGAAAAATTTCCAGGGCCGATCGTCCCACCGGGTTGCGATACTGAATCCGGAAGATTTGGCCTTCCAAATTGATGCTCTCCCAAGAGTCTTTAACTTGGTTTCCGATCGTAAGTCGGTAGACATCGAATTGGACCGCTTTGTGGGAAAGAATTCGCGACCCCGGGTAGCCGGAGATGGCAGGGTGGTCGGCGTGTGGCTGGCCGAACGCCAGCCACACGCCAAACATTGTGGATAAGAGGATACGGGGCATGATCCGTCCTATCGGCACTGGCACCGGAGCGAGGAGACTTGTGCGAAGTTCCTTGGCATTCCGTCGGTCTTGCCGTGTTTCTTCTTATGCTTCGGCGTGGGTGGCGGCTTGGGATCGCTGGGAGTTCGCTGTGGCAGGCAGCGCAGTTTTTTTCCGTCTTGAATTGGGCATTCGCCGGTACAGCGGTCATTGACGATGCGGCAGCGTGTCTCTTGCCAGAACGCCGCGGTCAGCATTGCTGGATCGTCGGCGCCCTGTTCTTCGAGCCGTGCGATAAGTACGTCGATGTCCGCCGCCAGCGGACGGAACACGACACCGGATTCGTTATCGATGGGCGCCCATGCGATGAAGGCGGTGTTGCGTGGAAGCGTATTGCCGAACGGGTCGACGATTTTCTTGAACGACGGTCCGCAGGGCGTGCCGGCGGACAAAACGGTGGCCGCGGCGGCGGTTACCAGCAATAGGGTTTTCAAAGTGACTCTCCTTCCGATTCGAACGCTCGGGGTTGTGCGTTCAATCAGACAGGGAGACTCGCGGGCTCGATGTTACAGTTCGGCAATAATTTCTTGGCCCGCGCTAGAGCCCGCTACTCGGTGCCGTAGTTGATCTCCAGCCGCCGGACCGCATGGCTGGCGGCGAACAGAACCAGCGCGGTCACTCCAAGCAATCCCAATACCGCGGCGAGCGTGGATGACGGAGCGGCCGGAGCCAGCAGCATGCGGAGCAACGGAGGCACGCCGGAGTCCATCGGTGCCGGAACCGGGCAGACCGACTGCAAATAATGAAGGACACTCAGCTTCTGCAGCGCATCCGGAAGAAATCCGTTTGCCGACTCCCACAACAAAATCACAATCGCCGGCACGATCGGATTGCGAAGCAACAACCCCGAAGCCAGGAAAACACTTCCGTAGCCGACGCAGCCCAGCACAGCCGCCAAAATGTACCATCCCAGATGCGCGTAACCCATTGAACCTAGATAGACCTGGACATCGGCGGAGTCGTGCGGCAGGATCATCCCGGTGAAGCTCAATGCCGTCCCGAGCGAAAAAATGAGTCCGGCGGCGATCAGCCCGGCCAGGTACTTGCCCAGAAGCAGAACCTCTCGTCTCACGGGCGCCAGAAACCAGTAGTGCAGGGAACGATCCAGCATCTCGCCTCGGAAGAGGTTGATGAAAACACCCAGGCAACCAAAGAAGATCGCCAGGCGAAGATAAAAATACTGGAACACGCCGGCAAAGATCCGGCGGTCTTCTTCCAGGTCCAATATGGGCCGGACGCGAATCTCCGTCAGCTTGCCGTCTGAGAAACGCAACTGGGCCTGGCGCTTCACGTCTGAATAGGTCATGGTGCGCCGGGTTTCTGGATCGTCGTCTCCCTCCTCGCGGCGCTGCCGGCGCTTCCAGGTAAAGTCCCGGGCAGGCTTGCCCGCGGCTGCGATCACCTGCTCGTCGCTCATCCCCTCGCGAAAGCTGTCCAACATCGCCGGTGTAACGCTCGCCTCGGCCGCCCACCGCTTCGCGCGAAGCTGCGAATCGATTGCGTGGCCAAGGAAAATCACCGCGGGGAAAAAGGCAAGTCCGTAGACCCAGAAGGATCGCTTCGAAAAGAAGACCCGGCTCAGCTCCAATCGGGCAATGGTCCAGACTTGTGCCCAAAGACTCACTTGCAGCCTCCAATCAGGTACTCGTACAGCGCGTCCACGTTCTCGTCGGCCGGCAGGACGCTGTCGATCTCCTGGCCCCGCAGGACAATTCCCTCCAGGGCGCTGGAAAACGCGTCCCGGTTCTTGGTCATCACCAGCAGAGTCCTGGCCTCGGCGTCCACTTTGGCCTCCACGATGTGCGACTCTTCGAACAACATAGCCGCCACGCGCGCCGCGTCGCGGCAGTGCAACAGGTATTGGCTCGGATGCTCGCTCATCTCCTCGCGCACGCCTCGGATCTGCCCTTCGGCGACGATCATCCCGTTGGCGATCAAAATCACCTGATCGGAAAAGACATCCACCTCTTGCAGCACATGGCTGGAGAGGATGACATGGCGGCCGGCCGCCGCGTACTCGCGGAACAACGCGATTGTCTCGGCGCGAACCAGCGGGTCTAGCCCATTCAATGGCTCGTCCAGGACCAGCACTTCCGGGTCGTGCGCAATGGCGTGGGCCAGCCGCACGCGCTGCCGCATGCCTTTGGAGTAGGCGGCCACCTTCCGGTTCGCGGCCTGCCTCATTCCGACCCGCTCTAGTGCCGCCCATGTCCGGCGCTCTGCCTCCGCCTTTGGGAACCCGTGCAGCAGCAATCCCGCTTGCACGAAATCGTACCCCGTCGTTCCGCGCGGCGCGGCGTCGTACTGCGTAGCGTAGCCCAACAACTTCATCAGTCTTTCCGGCTGCCGGGGTGAGATACCCCGCACCATCACGCTGCCCGTGTTGGCATGCACCAGTCCCGACATCAGATTCATCAACGTCGTCTTGCCAGACCCGTTGGGGCCCACCATGCTGGTGATGCCGGCAGGGATCCGCAAGTCGACGCGATTCACGCCGAGGACTTCGCCATAGAACTTCGAAACGTTCGAAAAGACGATCTCTGAGGCGCTCACTTCACAACCTCCACCGGTCGAAGTTTTCGGGTCAGCATCCACGTGAGTCCTGCGCAGAGACCGCTCAGGCTCAACGCGCATTCGAAGAACCCAGGCCTGTCGGGCGGGATCTCAACACCAAGAAGCTCCATCCACACAGCCTCGATAGCCCAGCTCGGATTGAACATCGACGCCCAGTCCACGCGAAACACCGCGTTGATCATCTCCGCCGCGCCGCCGGTGAAAAAGAAGAACGCCAGCACGCCGCCGCCGGCGACCACACGCCACTTGATGTACGCCGACGACGTCATAGCCACCAGGCTGAGAATCAGAATCCAAAGCGTGAAGCCGGCCAGCACACCCCAGAACAGACGGCCGTTGTTCCAAAGCCAATCGACGCCGGCCATTCCCGTTTGAATCGAAAGCAGCAGCAGCCCCGGAATGATCGTGACGAGCCCCAGAATCCCCGCCAGCACCAGCATGCGCGAAAGGATGTAATCGCGCACGTTCAAAGGCCGGCTGAAATAGAGCGGAAGCGCGTTGTTCACCAGGTCGGGCGCGATCAGGCCGGGCCCGGCGACCGCCGCCAGGATCAGCGCAAACACCGATTGCACATTCATGAACACAACGAAGAACTTGCCGTTCACGGCCAGAATTCTCTTGAAGCCGGCGCCGAATCCCGACCACAACTCGGAGTGATTGGCCAGGTAAACGAAGAGCGTGCAAAGCAGCGGCCAGAACAGCGCGACCACCATCAGGACCGTCACGGCCTTCTGGCTCAGCAGCCGCTCCCAGGCGAAGCGCGGGATCACCAGCATGCGCTCAGCGTGCGATGTCCGCGGCCCGTCGTATTTTTGATATCCGCGTTTATAGACGGCCATGGACAGGCACCTCCGGCGGGGCGGCGGGCTGCGGTTGCGCGGGCGCCAGGTGGCCAACAGCCTTCAGGAAAATCTCCTCGAGCGTGTCGCGGCGATGCGTCAGCCTCTTCACCTTTAAGTTCTGGCTGGCGGCAATTCGCCACAGCGCACTCATCTCCACCCCGGTCGGCAGCACAATGCGCCACTGGCCGGGCGCCTCGCTGACCCCTTCCGCGTTCACCGCGCGCAACGCCTCCAGCAAGCCGCGGTCGTCACCGCTCACTTCGAACTGGACGAACCGCCGGTTCGATCGACGCTCCGCCTCCAGGTCCGACTGGTGAACGACCTGCCCGTCTTTCAGAATCAGCACTTCGTCGCAGACCTCCTCCACATCGTTCAGCAGGTGCGAGCACAACAACACGTTCATGCCGTGCTGCGCCTTCATCTCTTTGATCAGGTCCAGCATCTTCCGCCGTGCGGCCGGGTCGAGCCCATTGGTGGGTTCGTCGAGAATCACCAGCTCCGGACCGTGCACAATCGCCTGAGCCAGTTTGGCCATCTGCTTCATGCCGAGCGAATAGGTCCCCACCTGACGGTAGCGGGCCTCACCCAATCCGACATGGAACAGCACCTCGTGAGCCTTCTCCAGCGCGGCTGCCGCGGGGAGGCCGGAGATCTCCGCCATGAAACGAATAAACGACACGGCTGTCATGTTACCGATGAACGAATCGTTCTCCGGCATATACCCAATCCGCGCCTTCACCTCGCGCGCCTGCGTGTGGCAATCGAAGCCAAGGATTCGCGCGCGTCCCGCCGAGGGCGCATGAAATCCCAACAGCGTCTGGATCAACGTCGACTTTCCCGCGCCGTTCGGCCCCAAAAGGCCGATCGCTTTTCCGGCGCCCGCAACGCCAAGGCGGCATGTGATCCCCTTGAGGATTTCACGCCGCCCGAGCCAGACTCTGAGATTTTCGATTTCGACAACCGTGCTCATACTTTTTTCGATGGTTTCCTAGCGGCTCGCGGACCCGGTCCGGCGTTCATAAGGACTTCTAATAGCGAGCCACCTATTCGAGTACGAGACGCGGCTTGAATTCGTTCCGATTCTCCCGTGAATGTGAACAGTGAGGCGCCGGGCCGGATGAAGTCTTCCAGGCCCGGAATCTGGCCGGCGTCGCCGGCGTTCATCCACAGAAATCCCGAGAAGTGCGGGCCCGCGAGAACAGGGATCTGCGACCGGAACGTTTCGGACCGGATCAGTTGAAAACCGCCGGATCGCGTCTGAATCGCTCGGGCAGCCGTAGCGCGGTCGACCGATAGAATCCAATATCCCCGGTCGAATGTCCAGTGTGCCCCGATCCCGCTCCCGCTGAGCGTCAACGAGTGCCAAACGCGGCCACTCTCCGTTTCGGTCTTGTAGGTCACTGTATTTCCATCCGGGTGCGCAGCGTTATACGCCTCCGCGGTTTTGCGCAGCGTCGCCGTCACCTGCTCCGGCCGGTAGACTTCCAGCACCGCGATGCCGCCTGGAATCGGAATGGACGGTGTTTCGATCGCGAACGTGAAGTCGTTGCCAAGTGCGCCGGCCAGGTCCGCCGTCAAGTTCACGCCCAGCCGCTTCTCCCACTCGTTCATGTTGAATTGCGGGAAAAACGCTGCGATCTCATCGGAGATCTGTTTCGGATTCCGGGTCGCCGCCGATAGGACCAGCACCGCGTCGCTCGTGATGTACTCGGCCGACCCGCTGGAGCCTGGTGCCGCCAGCCAGGAAGCGGCACCCTTCCGTTCGCCACCGAAGGTCAGCGTCGCTTCGTTCTCCTCGACACCGTTCACGCTCCGCTGTTCCATGAAAAGGAAACGCGCATTGTCGCCGCCAAAGAAGCGCTTTCGCTCCACGTCGATCGACGGACCGGGAATCGCCGCCACGTCTACGCCGAAGATCCACGCCACGCCCCGGGCATAGCGCCTGGCGATCTCGCCGGCGAACGGTGAATTCGCTCCTCGGCCAAGACGCGCGACAATCTGGTTCAGCTTCGCCTCGCTATTCGAGAGCACGATCGTGTGATTCACGAACTTGTAGACGATCTCCGAACGAACCTCAGCAGGGAGCAGTTCGTCGATCTTCGCCCGCAACGCATCCTGCTGACCGGCCTGCACCTCGGCGATCACGGCGGGAATCCCCGGCTTGGCGAACAGGAACACGATTTCGTCGCCCAACATGCCGGAGACGTTTCGCAGGTGGAACATCAGCTCCCGCATCTCGGCCGATTTCGTTGATGTCCACCACTCCCGTAGAACCTCCACCTGGCGCGACCGTTCCTCGATCAGCCCGATCGCCTGCTGCATGGAGGGCCCCAGATTGGGAATTGCGGCATAAAACTGCGTGTCATCCGGCAGCAGCGGCAAGAGCTTGGCTTGCGACCGCGGCGCGCTCGGCTGCAACTGTTGCTCAATCGCGGCGATTTCCTGCAACAGGGCGAAATGCCGCTCCTTCTCCTGGCTCCACGACACCGCTTCGCGCACGCTCACCCGTTCCAATGAGGCGTCGCTGGCGGACTGCTCGCCCGGTTTCAGGAGCTTTTCGGCGCCGCGCTGTTGTACGGCCACCGCGCCCTCCACGACACCCACCAACGATCCGGCCGTGCCCGCCGACACCGTGAAAACGGTCCCTTTTACGGCGGCGACCGAATCGCGCGTCACAACCTGCAGCGTCCCGCGCCGCTGTTTCGCCGCGCGGACAATTACGTCGCCCCGGTCCAGCCGGACGCTTTGCCCGGACCATTTGGCGAACACCGCCAGTTCGGTGCGCTCGTTCACTTCCATCAACGATCCGTCGGCCAATTCCAGCACCGCTCGGGACCCTCCGCCGGTTCTGACGATCTCGGCATCCTGCAGCGCCATGCCCTCCCGCACCGGTGAACCGTCGGCGGCATAGAGCGCGCCGGCCACCTGTTTCACGGTCGCACGCGGACCGGCCGGCGCGGCCAACGTGTCCAGCCGGTCCCGGCCCAAATACAGCGCCGCGGCGGCCACCCCTGCCGCAATAGCCCATTTCGGAACCGGAAAACGGCGGCGCGCCGGCATGGCGACGACGTTCGCCGCCGGTTGCTCCACCCCCTGGAATGCCTTGCGGCAGCCCGGGCAGCGCGCCAAATGATCGTCGAGCAGCATTCGTTTCGACTCATCCAGCGTGCCTTCGCGATAGGCCGGAAACTGCTCGCGGAAGTGGACGCAAGTTTCGCTTACGGTCAGCCGTTGCCAAACGCGGTCCCGCGCCTCGGCCACGCCGGCGGCCGGAATTTCATCCTGCTTTATCTGGTCGAGAATTTGATCGAGTTCTTGTTCGTTCATGGCGGGATTCTCCTAACGATTCACAATCTTGAGCAGGTCCAGGCGTATCCGGTGCAGCCGGCTGGCCACGGTGCCGCGTTCGATGCGAAACATGGCGGCCAATTCGTCGTAGCTGTAGCCATCCAGGTTCCGCAGGACGAAAAGCTGCGCGTCCTCCGGGTCCAGTTTTGCCAGCGCCCGCCGCACGCGTTCCTTTTGGACGGCATCGGTGGCGGGCGCCGCCGGTACGGGCGCATCCGCCAGGTCCGACTCTTTGTGGGATTGGCGCTTGCGGATAATGTCGATGGCGGCGTTGGTAGCCGCCCGCCGCAGGTAGTGTTCCGTCTGGCCCCCCTCAATCGCCGCCAGGTTTTGCTGCATAAACCGCATAAAGACGGTCTGCAGCACGTCCTCGGCGTCCGCCGCGTTGCCGGTGACGCGCAGCGCCGTCCGGAATACCGTCGCGGAGTGCTGTTGGTAGATGTCCTGGAAGGAGGGGGGATGCGGCAGAAGGGGTGGCTCCGCTGTTAATGGTAGCCCGATGGATGCCATGGGTTGCTCTCATAGGGCTAGACGGGCCACCGGCCCGTTTTCTTCCCGAATTTGCGGGCCGGGCTATTTCTTGCGCCGGTTCTTCGGGTTCAGCGAGTGGATGTCGATCGACATCTCGCTCCATCCTTTGCCTTCCTTTTGGTGGAGGCTTCGCGCGCGGGTCTCCAGTTCCTTGGCGCGGGAAACCTGTTTTAGGGCGCGCAGCGTGGACGCGAAGGCTGTCAGGCACGGGGCCAGGCGGAAGTGCGACCGGCCGAACAAACGCTCCATGACGTGCAGCGCCCGTTCGAAATCCGGCTGCGCCTCGGCGTGTCGTCCACGGGTCGCGAGCGTAACCGCGCGGCCTTCGTGCGCCAGTGCCAAAAGGTACTCGTCCTTCTCTCGAAGGCGTGGCGCCAGACTCAGCACCTCGTCAAAGGAGGCCTGCGCCTCGCCGTCCCGGTTGAGCCAATGGAGCAGCGATCCATGTACGACCAGGACGTTGGCGAACTTCGCGGGTATCGAAGCCGCCTGCGGCCGCAGCAGTGCCACCGCCCGCAGAAGCGCGTCCTGGGCGTCCCGCTCCTGCCCGTTGTGAAACAGGATCAGCCCGCAAGTTTGCTGCAAGTGGGCTTCCACGGCGTCCAGAGCCGGCCGGCGCCGGTCGTCCAACCGCGCTAGCCCGTTCCGGCAGGCGGTCTCGGCATCCTTCGGCCGCCGCCACTCCAGGTACAGCGCCCCCAGATGGGCGTAGGTCGCGGGAAGAAGCAGGGGCTCTTCCCGAACCAGCCGTTCGGCCAGAACCTGGGCCTTATGCAACTTGGCCAGGGACTCGGCGAAAGAGCCTCGATCCCGATGCGTCGACGCTTGGCGCAGGAGCAGTGCCCACTCTTCCCGGTCGCCGGCCAACAGGAAAATGGCAGTTGTGAAGAAAATTCCGTAGCGTTTCGGCATGAACGGCTACAGCCGTAAGCGCAACATATTTCACGCCGCGCAAGCTTTTGCAGTGATTCGGGAGTATCGTTGGTGTTTATTCCTCGCCGGTAACGCGTTACCTGAACGGTCGAACGCTGTTTTTGGTCAACTACCGGCTCAGGCGCCAGATATCCGAGGTCCGATCGTCCAGCGAAAAGTAAATCCGGCCGCCGGCCACGGTCAGCGAGTCGGCGCCCCGATTCCTAAGAGAACGCATGAGTGTTTGCCTGGGGGAATGGAAGTGGTGGACCTCCCATGCCGGCCCGTCAAGCGGTTTTGCCATGATGCAGGTGTTCCCGTCATGACGAATGACGTAGTAAAGCGTCTTACCGTCCTCCGCCCATTCCGGCGACTGCTCCCACAATGCCCCAGCCGTTGCCGCGATCCAGTCCTTTTGCGGCCCCGGTACGAATTCTCTCATCGGTACCAGGAAGATCTGCCGGGTACGCGGGCTGTTGTCGGCGTACACGGCGACCCAGCCAGTCCCCTTGCCATCCAAACGCGACCGCGCACCATACAGACTGTAGCTTGGGTGATGAATCAGGTCCCGATGCTTGCCGGTCGCCACCTCCAGAATCCCGGCAATCGCCGGCTGACCGCCTGTTACATAAAAAATGTGGCGTCCGTCCTCCGTCCAGTCGCTAGGCGTTCCACAGTTCGTGCAGATCTTCTGAAGCGGCCCGCCTTCCACCGATCGGACATAGATCGGCTGCGTGCCTGGCTCCGAAACCCGAAACGCTACGCGGGATCCGTCGGCGGATAGAACTCCATGGGAATAGACGCGGCCGTCGTCCGGACTGAGGAGCCTCCGGACCCCGGATTTCAAATCGAAGAACAACAGTTGGCCGTCGGAGGCCGGCGTCCGCGTCTCCCACAAGCCCCGCGTGGCCGTTTTGTCCAGGAACGGCCGCAATCGAAGTCCCGTCTCCGACGTATGGCGCCTAAGATCGGAGGCCGGTTCGCCTGGCTTCGGGACCTTCAGACTATAGAGATCGTAGGAGACGCTGGCCCGGTCGAACACCAGCCCGGAATCCGCCGTAAAGCGCGGATTTCGAACGTCGCCGGCCCCGAAAGTGATTCGCTGAGGCGATCCTTCCACCCTTCCCGCCTTCTCCGGGAGCCGAATCCGGTACAGGTCCATCACCTCGCCGGCCGGCGCGGTGAAATACAGCCATCCGTCCCGCCACTCCCCCAACTCAATCCGCATCCGCTCGGTCAATCGCTGGTAGATGCCCTTTTCTTTCAAGAGCGGGAACAGCCCTGTCTTTATCGGAGTCCCTACAGGATGGCGGCGATCTAACTCCACAACCCAAGCGTCGAATTCCCGCTCCGGGACCTCCGACTGCCACGTGCCAAGTACGGCGATCCGGGTCCCGCTCTGCGCCCAGATGGGTGTGGCGGCGTGGGCAAAATCACCGAAAAGCCGTACGGGTCCGAAGCCCTCGGAAGGCTTCACTGACGTCAGAAACACCCGCCCGTACTCGCCCGTCTCCCGGTCGGTGGGCACCCAATAAGCTATCACATCCCCAAGCGGGGAGAGCCGCGGGTGCAATCCGCCGGACGTGTCCTTAATTAGAGAGGGTTCCCCTCCGGCGGCAGGGACCCATGCCAGATTGCCCCCGCCTTCGCTTGTCCGGAACACAACGAAGGAGCCGTCGGCGCTCAGGGCCGGCATTTCATGGCTGAACCGGGACCGGGTCAGCCGGACCGGCGCCGCCGAACCCGCCGCCTGCCGCCACAGGTTCATCACGCCCCCATCGCGGTCGCCCGCGTAGACCACGAAATCGAGTTCCGGCCAGCCCGTAGCGCCGCCCGAATAGGAACCCGCTTCCGTGACCCGCGAAAGCCGAAGCTCGCCCATCTCCGGTTCGGAACGGCCGAACCAGACCCACCCGGCGAAAACCGCGAGCAGCAGGCTTGTCCCAGCCATCAAGTACGGAACCGGAACAAGGCCCTGCGTTTCCAGCGGTTCGGGCCCGGCCACGGCTTCGAAGCTCGGTTCATACCGGCCCTTCGGGATGGAGATCCGGACCGGTTCCTCCGCGCCCTCGGCTTGGTAGTAGCGCTGCAGCCGGCCGCGCAGCTTGGACGCCTCAACACGCACCGTCGAATCCACGTGCGGATCGTAATCGGCTCGTTTGCCGTACACCACGGTCGCGATCAGCGTTTCCTTAATCTCCGCGCCCCGGCCCGCCAGGGCTTCGTCGACGACAAAACGCAGAAAAGCCTGTTGCCGCGGCGCGCTGCGGAACTCTTCGCTCCTGGCGATCCGGTTCAAAATGTCTCGAGCGTCAAATTCGTCCGGCGAACGCCCCGGAGAGGAAGCGGCTGAACCCATTCAATTGGCCTTCATCACTCCTAGCGAAAAAAAACCGCCCGAAGGGAAGAAATCTACTATCTTCTTCGAAGACTCCGTAACGCAGCCAACGCTCCCCGGCGCTCCCTGCGGGCTTCAATGTCGTGAATCTCCCGTTCGCCCAGGCCAAAATAGTGCCCTACCTCGTGCCACACCGTATCGGCGACAATCTGTTCCAGTTCCCTCCTGGATCGGGCCATCTCCTGATGCGCCCGCTGGAAGATCCGGATCCGGTCCGGCGTCCCAAGCGGGTCCAAAACGGAGCGTTCCGTCAACGGCCGGCCCTCGTACAGGCCCAGCAGGTCCGGCTCCGGGCCGCAGGTTTCCACAACGATCGCCAGGTTCGCCATCTGCGCGCGAAACCCCGGCGGGATGCCCGCCACGGCCCGCTCTACCAGCGCATCGAACTCGTCCCGCGACAGCCGCACCGCCACTTTGTCAGAATAGAGAGTTGCGCCCTTCTCTGACAAGTTCCGCCCCCCAGTCATGAGCGACATCTCCGACCTGAAAACTATCGCCGGTTCTCTCGGCATCGGTAAGCTGGACCGCCACCTGTTCCTATGCGCCGATCAGTCGAAGCCGAAATGCGCGCCCAGCGCCGAGGCAAACGAAGTCTGGGAGCACGTCAAGAAACGTGTCGCCGCCGAGGGCAACTGCGCCCTGCGCAGCAAGGCCAACTGCCTGCGCGTATGCGAACGCGGGCCCATCGCCGTCGTATATCCCGAGGGCGTCTGGTACCACTCCGTGACCAAGGAAGTCGCCGACCGCATCATCGATGAGCACCTGATCGGCGGTCAACCTGTGGAAGAGTTCGTTTTCGCCCGAAATCCGCAACGATGAGCGAGAAGCGGATTATTATTGCCATCGACGGTCCCGCCGGCGCGGGAAAAAGTACGGTCGCGCGCGAAGTGGCCCGCCGGATGGGATTTCTCCACGTCGACAGCGGCGCCATGTACCGGGCCATCGCCCTGTTGGCTGTCGAAAACGGCATCGACCCTGGCGACCACGGCAAACTGGCCCCGATCGCCTCCGAAGCGGAGATCGTCCTGGCCAGTGACCGCGTACTACTGAACGGCCGCGATATCACCGCCGACATTCGAAGGCCCGACGTCTCCCAAGCCGCCTCCCGCGTCAGCGCCATTCCCGGCGTCCGGCGCGCCCTGGTGGCTTTGCAGCAGGACTACGCCTCCGAGGCCAGCGTCGTCATGGAAGGCCGCGATATTGGAACCGTTGTCTATCCGCACGCCCAGGTGAAAATCTACCTCGACGCCAGCCCGGAGATTCGCGCACGGCGCCGTGTCGAGGACGAGGGCGGCGACTACGAGCAGACATTGAAAGAGATCCGCGAACGGGACGAGCGGGACGCCACCCGGTCCGACTCGCCGTTGCGCCAGGCCGAGGATGCGCATTTTCTCGATTCGTCCCGCATGGACATCGAGCAGGTGATCGATGAGGTCCTGCGGATCGTACGTTCCAAAACATCGAACGGAAGAGGAGTTACGAGTTGAGTCAGTTGATTGTCATGAAGTTTGGCGGCACGTCGATGGGCAGCGCGGACCGCATTCGCGTCGCGGCCTCCATCACCGCCGGCCAGGCGGCCAAGACACCGGTGGCGATCGTTGTTTCGGCCATGTCGAAGGTCACCGATCTTCTGCTCGATACCCTCCGCCACGCCGAGAACGGCGACCGCGAGACCGTCGACAAGAATGTCGCGGCGCTCCGCGACCGCCACGAAGCGGCCGCCCGGGAATTGCTGGAAGGTCCCAACGCCGTGCTCGAAGAAATCGGCGCCATCACGGCCGAGTTTGAACGCATCGCGCAAGGAATCCTGTTGCTGGGCGACCGTCCGCCGCGATCGGTGGATGAGGCTATCGCCGTGGGCGAGCGCCTCACCGCGCTGATGATCGCCGCGTATCTGACCGAAAAGGGAACCCCCGCCCAGGCCGTGAACGCCGCCCACGCCGTCGTGACCGACAGCGTGTTTGGCAACGCGACTCCGGTGATGGAGCCGACGCGCGCGAAGTCACAGGCCCTGATGGCGCCCCTGCTCGCCGCCGGCGTGGTTCCCGTCATGACCGGGTTCAACGGCGCAACCGCCGCCGGCAAGCCCACCACGCTCGGCCGCGGCGGCTCCGACTTTAGCGCTTCCATTTTGGCCGCGTCGCTCGACGCCGCTGAGTTGTGGATCTGGACCGATGTCGACGGCATCATGACCGCCGATCCGCGTCTGGTGAAGGATGCCAAAGTGCTGGATGAGGTCACCTACGCCGAGGCCGCCGAACTCGCCTACAACGGCGCCAAGGTCCTGCATCCGCGCACGCTCGCGCCGCTGGTCGAAAAGAAAATTCCCGTGTGGAGCAAGAACTCATTTCGCCTCGACGCACCCGGGACCAGGATTGTGCCGTCGCTCGAAGAGGCGCCCGGCGCGCGCGCCGTTACTTCGATGGCGAATGTGGCTCTGGTATCGGTGGAGCCGGTCGCCGGCGCCATCTCGGGCACCCGTGTCATGGCGCGCGCTCTCGACGCCCTCGACATCGTCAACGCCGAAGTGCTGACCTTTTCCAGTTCGTCGTACCGCCAGAGCTTCTGTTTTCTGGTTCGCAAGGACGAACTGCCCGTGGTGCTCAAGAGTCTGCAGGAGGCCCTGGCCCTGGAGTTCGAACACGGCTACGTGAAGCCTATCGACGTTAACGAGAACGTTGGGCTGCTGGCCGTGGTTGGCGAAGGAATGCGCGGAGTGGCCGGATTGGCGGGTCGCGTCTTCACCGCCGTCAGCCGCGAAGGCATCTCCATCATCGCCATCGCGCAGGGGTCGAGCGAGTTGACGATCAATCTTGTCGTGGCTCGCGAGGGTCTGGAACGGGCCGTGCAGGCGATTCACGCCGAGTGCGGCCTCGGCGCCTAAATCAGAACTGGAATCGAAGCGCGAGCTGGAACACGCGGGGCGAACCGGCCGATGTGATTCGGCCGAAGTTTGGCGCCGCCGTGTTGCCAACCGGGTTGTCGAGGTTCGTCTTGTTCAGCACGTTGAACCCCTCGGCGCGGAACACCAGCTTGAATCGTTCGGTGAGCTGGAAATTTCGAACCAGCCCCGAGTCGATGCTCAACTCGCCTGGCCCTGTCAGCGCGTTCCTTCCCAGGTTGCCAAATGTGCCGGCGGCGTTCTGTTGGAATGCGGCCGTGTTGAAGTAGCGTTGGATCAACTCGCCGCGTGGGCGGTCCGTGGGCAGGTGCGGGTCGGCAACCAGATTTGGCCGGTCTTGATTGATACCGGTGCCCGAATTGTCGCGGCCGGAAACTACGTTCACCGGAAGCCCCGATTCCAGCGACAATATGCCATTCCACTCCCAGCCGTTTAGCAGCCAGCCGGCGGTCCGGGCCTTCGGCAACTCCCAGATGAAGCTTCCCACCGCCCGGTGAGAGATATTGTTGGATCCTACGGCCTTTTCCCTGCTGAAGTTCCGGCCGTCCATCGGATCCGCCAGGTTGTCGATCGCCTTCGCCCATGTGTAGCTGGCCAGCACGGTCAGTCCCCGCGTCATCCGCTTGTTGGCCGTCAACTGCAGCGAGTTGTAGGTCGCATTGCCATCGGCGGTACTCAACCCGATTCCCGCGAACTCGGGAAAGATCCGGCGCTGCTGCAAGTTCCCCGGGCGGCCGAAAACACCCGGATTTATCTGCCGCGTCGTTTCCAGCCGGTTTCCCTTGCTGGCCACGTAAGCCGCGCCGAACACCCAACTGTGGAACATCTGCCGCTGTACGCTCAGATTCCACTGCTGCACCAGTCCGTTGCGAAAATCGACGGCGAATCCGCCGGTGCTGACCGGCCGCACGAACGCAAAACGGGCCCTGTCCGCGGCCGACGCCGGCGGCGTAAATGGATACGGATTGCCCCCAATGCTCTGGTATGGATTCGCCAGTCCGCCCGGCACGGGATTTAGATTTGTCGAAAGGACGAAACCGGGCCCGCCCCCGCCGACGTTCTGGAGCGAACGCGACGCGTAGAACCAGCCGTAGCCGCCCCGGACCGACATCTTGCCGTCGCCCTTCGGATCGACGGCGAAACCGAAGCGGGGCGCGAACTGCGCCCACAAATTGCCGAAACCGTACTTCTTGGGCACAGAATCGTCCTGGCTCCAATACACCAGGCCAACCGGAGCCAGAGGGAAGTACTGCGAGCGCGCCCCCTCCACGAACATCGCGCCAGTGCCCCGTTTATCCCGTTGCGGCAGGAAAGGGTCCCAGCGGAACCCGAGGTTCAATGTCACGCGCCGGTTCACCTTCCAATCGTCCTGGAGGAACGCGCTCAACTCCGGGCCTGTGGGGAAACTCTCCGCGCCGGAGTTCTGATTGATGCTGTCCGGGCGTCCCAGCAGCAGCTCCGCCATCGAATCTCCGGCGATATTGCCCCGGAACGCGATCGCCGGGTCGCCCTGGAAACGCTCGACCCGGTCGACTTTGTCGTACCGCCACTCGCCTCCCATCCGGATCAGGTGGCTGCCGCGCGTCCAGCTCAGGTCCTCCCGGAAGTGATAAAAATGCCGCTCCTGAAACAGCGGGTGCCGTGTAAAGGCGTTGAAGTATCCAACCACGTTTGTGTCGGTGGCCGCCACTGTGTCTTCCACGTGGGCGCGAACGATACCGGAGCCGAAATCCTTCCACCCCACGTTGCCCGGCGTAATCGCCGCTTGTTGCCGGCGGATGTTTTGGGCGGAGAATGTGATCGTGTTGACCACGTTCGGGCTCACGATCCACGTATCGTTCATCGTGCCGTTGAAATTGCGATAGACGATGCTGGCCAATAAATTGGGGATGGTTCCCACCGCTTGCTTCGTATCGTTCCAGTTGTACAGCAGCCGGTAGCTCAGCCGGTGCGCGGCGTTCCACTGGTGATCCACTTTCCCCACAAGCTGTTCGTCGTCGATGCTCTGGTTACTGGCAAAACTCAGCAGCCCGTCGGGCCGGTTCGGCAACGGAATGAACGTGTCGAGAAACTTCGTGGATGGTGCGTACACGCGGCTGGCCGGGATCACGTTGCCAGGAAAATTCCCGCCGTTCGGGTCGCGGACCACTCGCGGCAGCAAACTCGAAAAATCGCCGCGGCGCATAGCCGGACTCGGGACCAGCGTAGTCGTCACTGAAGGGGCGCTCCGTTCGCCGGTGCCCTGGTACGACCCGAAAAAGAACAGCTTGTCCCGCCGGATGGGGCCGCCCATGGTGCCGCCGTATTGATGCCGTTTGAACGGCGGCACGCCGTTGGCGAAAAAGTCGCGCGCGTTCAATTTCTCGTTCCGCAGGTACTCGAACGCCGAGCCGTGATACTGGTTCGTGCCGCTCTTGGTCACCGCGCTGACGAACGCGCCGGCGTTGCGGCCTTTTTCCGCACCGTATCCGTTGGTCTCGATCGAAAACTCCTGCAGCGCGTCCGGGTTCGGAAACGGCGCCGGCGTATTGAAGAACGGATCCTGATTATCGCCGCCGTCCAAAGCGTAGTTGTTGCCTCGGAACGCCGAGCCGTTGATCGAGACGGTTTCGTTCTGCTGCTGGTCGCGTCCGCCGCGGCGTCCCACGCCCGCCACCAGCAACTGCAACTGCACTGGATTGCGGCCGTTCAACGGCAGGTCCGCGATGCGCCGCTGGTCGATCACTTCGCTGATCGTGCCCGTGCGCGTCTCCACTTGCGCCGCCTGGGCCTGCACCTCAATGCGCTCGGTCACCTGTCCGATCTGCAGCGCCACGTCCACCCGCCGGTTGTCGCTCACCTGCAGCGGAATTCCCGACTGCGTGTACTCCTTGAAACCGTTCGCCGTCGCGCGCAGCGTGAACGTGCCGACCGGCAACTGCACGAACAGGAATCCACCACCTCCGTCTGACACGGCTTCGCGGGAAAACCCCGTATCGGCTTGCAAGACCGATACGCGAACTCCGGGAACGACGGCGCCCCCCGCGTCGGTAACGGTCCCGGAAATCGTGGCCGTATTCTGCGCGGCGGCGCAAAGGGAAAAGATCCACAAGAAGCGCATTGTGGCTCTATGATAAAGGATTCATGCACCTCTTTTTACTTGCCCTTGCCGCGGTCGACTTTCTGCACATCACCGACACCCACATCATCAAGCGGGACGGGATTCATCCCGAAATCTGGGCCCAGCGAAAGATGTATGAGCATTCCATCGGCGAGTTGAACAAGTTCGTCGCCGGTTTCCGGCCCGGTTCGGCGGCGTTCATCGTTCACACCGGCGACATGGTCGACGCCTGGTGCTTTGAGACGCAGGATCCCGCCAAGCCGGTGTATGGACAGTTCGAATACTACCTGCAAGCCGTGAAGCCGCTGCCCGTTCCCATCCACCATGTCATGGGAAATCACGATGTCGAATGCTACCGCCGCAACCCGAAGGACCCGTCGAAACCCGCCGGAGATCAGAGTGTCGGCGATCAAACGCGCTCGGCATGGAAACGCATGGTGCCCGCGCTCCGCAAAGGGACCTACTACACGGTTTCGAAGAAGGCCGGGCGCACCCGCTACCGGATCGCAGTCCTGGATAACGGCCAGGCCATTCCGCCTGGTTCGCCGGAGTACTTGAGAGGACAAATGGAGTGGCTCTCTCGCCAACTGAAGCGGCATCCGCGCGATACCTTCATTCTTGCGCTGCACATTCCCATCGGCGCCACGCCGTTCAGCGCCGCCTTGCGAACGGCCGTGGGCGATGCGAAGAACGTTGCGATGATTCTGTGCGGCCACAACCACACCGACAACATCGCTCAGATTGAGTTGGGCGCCAGCCGCCCCACGCAAGTGCGGACATCGGCCCTGTTCAAGGGCGCCGATCAGTCGCGCCGGATCCGTCTGCATCCGGACAGGATCGAAGTCTCGGAGACCGCCAAACCCGGGACGGTCGCCGCTACGATTCCGGTGGGCAAGACTCCCTGACGGCCGGCTTTATATGATGTTCAGGTGACTCATACCTATCAATCCTGGGACGACGTACCGCTGGAACACATGAGCGATGTGGTCTCGCGCAAAATGATCACCGGCGAAAAGGCCATGGTGGCGCAGGTGTTTTTCAAGAAGGGTGGTGTGGTGCCGGAGCACTCCCACGAAGCCGAGCAAATCACCTACATCCTGGAAGGCGCCCTGCAGTTCGAGCTGGAGGGGCGCACGGTAACCGTCCGGAAGGGCGAAGTGCTGCACATCCCGTCCAATGTCCCGCACCGGGCGGTGGCGCTGGAAGACACACTCGACCTCGACATCTTCTCGCCACCCCGCTACGACTGGATTCGAAAAGACGACGAGTACCTCCGCCGCGGCGTCACTGAAGAGGTGTAGCGGCAGGGTTCGGCCGGAAGCATCGGTCCACCTCGTTCACTCGAGCCCTGTCCGCGTGGAATGACCGGCGCCGCCTTGGCATTCCTGATACCTATCGCCGAAGTCTTAGTACTTCGTTCGGTTCCCTGGCGTACCCCTCGATCGAACCACGGGCCGGATCTGCCTGCGATGGCTGATTTGCGAAGTGCCGAGGCCGTTTCGACATCGTCGATTCACCGCCGTCGGTATGAGACTATGATTGCGGAGCGTCAATGCGGCAATCGAACGACGACAGCGTATCCGCGGCGGATTTCTCCGGCGAATTGCAGGACGGCGAACGCGTCGAGTGGGCCGGGCGTCCGGATACTTCGATCCTCTTCCATCGCGAGGATTGGCTCGCAATCCCGTTCTCATTGTTGTGGGGCGGCTTTTCGATCTTTTGGCTACTCGGGGCCTCGGGATTGGCCGATTTCTTGTCTACGCGTCCCGATCGCCCCTTCAGTTGGCTGGGGCTCATCTGGGGAATCCCGTTCGTCCTGGCCGGGCAATACTTTATTTGGGGCCGGTTCCTCTACAATCGTTGGCGAAAGGGCCGTACATACTATGCACTGACGAATAGGCGCGCCATCGTTCTTCGGATCGGGCTGTTCGGCAAATCATGCGTAAGCGTTCATCTCGAGGGCTGCTCGATGCTTGACAAACACGCTCGCCGGGATGGGAAGGGAGCCGTAGCCTTTGGTGGTCCCTACGTGGGGGAATGGCAGTGGGGCCAGAGCAATCCGCAAAGACCGCTCACCTTTGACGATTTGCCCAACGCCAACTCGGTGTACCAGACGGCGCTGGGTCTCTGTGAAAAACAACGAAGATCCGATCCGGCGGGTTCGACATGAACGTGGAGGATTTCTTGGCAAATCGGCGCATGCGGGAACGACGTTCTCCACACCTTACCCGAGGGCGTATAAAGCGTCTCGTTATCGTCACTGGCGTAGCCTCCCCGTAGTAGCCCATCGTTGTTGTAGGCAAACGGCACGCGCCGTATGCCGCCGTCTGCCCGTTCTGGCTCAAGGTTCGGCGAAGTCCAGGCGACTGCACCCGATGCCGCCATCTTGGCTATTCTGGGGCCGGCTTGGCCCGAGATTCCAAGAAGACCTTCAAAAGCCTTTGCGTCTTAGCCAACTGCGACATTGCCCGGAAGCCAGGATCGCTCATTGATTCGAGCGACGTCACCTCTCCGGTTCGCGTTCGTTCGAGATACCAGATCCCATCGCCTAGCTCATTCATCCACTTCGCCAGTTCTCCACAACGGGAAACCTCACAACTTCTGCAAATCCAGCGATATCGGAGGTGTCCCTCTTTCCCAGAGTTGCCCTTGAGGGTGCGGCTCACGCCAATAACTCCTCGGACCTCGGACATCCTTTTGGAGCCCAGGATAGGGACCCATGCGGGCCATTGTCCCTGTGAACAGGCGACGCCAGTGATGCGTCCGACGACGATCAAATCAGAATGCTCGATGAATGAATCCAGCGCCGGCCAGGCGAGCGCGGGCCTGATGGCGAAAAAAGCGGCAAGTCCCAAGATTCGTCGCATTTGACTGGTTTCCCCCCTTGTCTCCGTTGATTGACACGTAGTCCTTGGTTCGTTCGATCTTCAGAAACGACTATTCCCCACCGAAACCTCGGATGAATAGCGGCACGTTTTGAAATCCTGGCACTTGCAAAATAGGCCGTCAGCTTCGTTGGCCTGTCCATCAACCGGAACTTTCTACTTTGGCGGCAATAGGAACTTTCTACTTTGGTCCGACACGGGTAGCTGCTTCACCTCGGCACCTCGGCACTCGCGAGAACTGACCCACCTGTGCTCGCCAAAAGTGACCCACCGGGCCCGGTCCGCCACGCCCGGCAGGCGCAGAGATTTGGCTCCGTGCCACGTGGCTTTTGCAGCGTATGGACCCTTCCGGCAACGGATGTCCTACACTCCAGTTCCATGCCACGTGGCAGAGACTCTTTCTGGTCTGGGCAACTCTATCTGGAGCAGAAGTCGGTCAGTTCTTGCGAGTGTCGAGGTGCTTCGTGTAACTGCTTCGCCCACCGCCACCGAGCGTAAACGAGTGACGCTTCCGACGCCTCTTCAGCGGGCATGATAAGCCCGAACAGGCAATGTGAAACTACTCTTGTGCACTGCCTAGCGTCAATAGAAAAGCAATCAGATTGCGTTTCTCTTGTGAATCTAGTTCCCCGAACCGTTGTGCAGAGGCGGTTGCTTCCCCTCCGTGTGCCTGTATGGCCTCTGTAAGTGTGCCGCAGTCGCCGCGGTGGCAGTAGGGCGCCGAAGTAGCGAGATCCCAAAGTCGTGCGGTCATGAATTGATCGAGTGGGACATTGTCTTGTTTCAGTTCCTCATTGCAGAGGCGTCGCTGATTGCTATCGCACATTACGTGTCGCTGAAAGTCGGTGAAGGCTTCAATGTAGTAGCCCTTCGAATCTCGTTGCAGCACCAAGGGGGCGCGGATCACATTGGTAGTGTATGTGGGTGTGAGACTGCCGGGCCGGTTGAATGGGTTTGGCTCGGAAAAGACATTTGATTTTATGTATGTGCGGGGGCGGTGACACGTGGCGCAACCTATAGCTTGGAATGTGGTGAAACCCGGTTGAAGTAGGTAGCGCTGGCGAGGAGACGGGAGTGTTGCCTGAAAGAGAACCAGGGCGGTTGTCTGCCCAAGGGTGAACTCAATGTCTTTACCGTCGCCGTCGAAGTCATGAATGCCTGTCCGCTCCCAGCCGAATCGCTCTATTGCCTGAATTCCGTGATGCTGATTCAGGGCGGCAATGGTGAACTCCCTGACCGAGATGGCTACACCCTTCGTACCAAAGGCGTTTTCCCAGGATGGACTTACGCGCCAATTCGCAGGTAATTTCTCGCCGTCGTTTGTCACAATCGGCCCGTCGGCTTCGGCCGTTCCGGAACCATCCAGCATTGCCCTCGGCGCTCTTGGATTAGGCGCCCTGCGGTTTCTGCGGCGGGGAGCGCGGATCAGCGCCCCGTGTAAATGAAACCCGCCCAGTAGTAAGGCGCCGCCCAGCGCCGTTGGGTCCGCACCTGACGCTGGGCGGTTCGTAGAGCCTGAGCGGCCGGCTGGCCGCGTTTCAGCAGCGCTTCGTAGAACGCCGCCATGAACGCGGCCGTGGCCGCGTCATCCACGGGCCACAAGGAGGCGACCACACCAGACGCTCCGGCCGCCAGGAACTCCCGCGCCAATGTCAGCGGGCCCTCGCCGGCCAGCGTGCGTCCAACGGCCGTTTCGCAGGCGCTCAGCACAACCAGGGGAGACTGCAGGCGCAGCGTGGCCACATCGTACATTCGCAAGAAGCCGTCGACCGGCCGGCCCTGCCGGTCATAGAGCGAGAGCACGATCGCCGATTGCGAGGGTTGGACCGGATCCACCGTTGCGTGCGCGGCGAAGTGGATCACCGCGGCCCGCTCAAGCGGCGCGCGCAATACGGCCTCGCGGGAAGCGGCAAAACCGTCCGCGATGGTTTTGCGCGGTGTGAGCTGGGCGATGCTCTCGGCTTCCTTGGCTGAGAAACGGAGCCGCGCGAACCGGAGCGGCTCCGCGGCACCGCGTGTTGTGGAGGCGGCGGCCCGCAGCCGCGCGTCGCCCGTCTCATAGACGGGATCGGCGAAAATGGCGACGGATCCGCGCCGGCGTTCGCCGCCGCCAGGGGCGGTGAGAAACGCTCCGGAAGGCACTACGGTGACTGGACGGCCGTCGAGCGACGGCAGCGCTCCAAACGGAACGAAGTGCAGACCCGCATCCGGGACCACGTGAAGCCGGCGCACTCCTTTCAGGTTGGCCCCGCCTAAAAGCAGGCGGTCGAGCTTTGCCAGTGGAGCCGCCGCGTTACCGCCGGGATGGAGCGCCGCCCGGACTTCGCTAACGGCCGCGTCGATCGCAGCCACCGGGCCGAGTGAGACGGCCTCCACCGCATTGCGGCGCGCGATCAGCAAAAATGCGCCGTCGCCGCCCAACGAAAACTCGAGCACCGCCTCGCCGTCCGCCAGCGCGTTCTGGATTTCCTTCGCCTCCGGCGTCCGCGCGGCCTGCATCAGCCCGGGTTGGCTGCGCGCCAGAATTTCGAGCAACGAGCTGTATTCGTCGTGAAGCCTGGTTACCTGCCGTTGCAGTGCGTCAATCTCCGCCGCCGGCGCGCGGCGCAGCCGCAACCGCGCGAGCGCCGCAGACTTGGCCGATATGGAGGTTCGCAGCCTCTTCTCGTCCGCGCTTGCGGCCGCGGGTGAAGTCGAGGGACGCGCCAGCAGCAGGTCGGTCATGGTCCGGGCCCGGCCCTTCTCGCTCATGGTCAGCGCTCCGGCCGTGTCACCGGCGCGAACGCGGATGGCCACCGCGGCTTGAAAGACGCCTTGCCTGCGAGCGAGAAACTCGGCCCGCGCGTTGCCGGCGGACAATCGGGACCGTACGTCCTCCAGGCTTGCCACGGCATTTTCCGATGCGGCGACGGCCTGCTCCATTTCCCCCGCCGCGAGCCACGAAAGCGACATTCCGCTTTGCGCGCCACCGGCGGCCGCGGCGTCGCCCAGTTCATCGAAAATCGACACTGCTTCCGCGAATGGCGCGATCGAGTCCCGTGGCCGGCCCGCCCGCCGGAGGGCGATTCCATAGGTTGCGAGCACGGAAGCCAGGTCGTGCCGGTTGACGCCGCTAGCGGCCTGCTTCGCCTCCGGCAACTCCTTGAGCGCATCGTCGACCCTTCCCATCCCCAGGTACGCCTGAGCCAGCCAATGAAGCGCGCGGCTCTTCTCCAGGTGGAACCCGCCCGGCCTGGCGATTAACACCGCTTCGGCCGCGAGCCGGGCCGCCTCCGCGAAATCGCCGCGGGCGTGCGCCAGACCGCTCAGTTGTGCGAGCGTATTGGCCTGCGAGCGCCGGTTGTTCAATCCACGATGGAGTTCCAACGCCCTCCCGAAATTCCGCTCCGCGCGATCGTACGTTCCACGCCGGAAATAGGCGGTGCCAAGCTCGGTCGTAGTGTGCGCCTCTCCGAGCTTGTACCCTGTTTGGCGCCAGAGCGCGAGCGCTTCTTCGAACAGGGCGATACCGCGGTCGAACTCGGCGGTATTCATGAAATCGACACCGAGGTTATGAAGCGTGTTGGCGACGGAGTTGGGCGGCGCCACCCGCCGCCGGATCTCCAACGCCTCCTGGAGCATGGCTCGGGCGGCTTCGGCCTCGCCCAATGCGCCGAGACCGGAGGCGAGGTTGTTCAGCGACTGAGCGATCGCCGCCTCATCGCCTAACCGGCGGCGGAGCGCCAGTGCCTTTTTGTCCGATTCCACCGCTGCTTGTAAGAAGGTGTTGAATTCGATTCGGGCCAGACCGTTCCAAAGCCCCGCCTGGCTGGCGCGGTCCCCGGCGCGCTCGGCGAGCCCGATGGTGCGCCGCGCCAGTTCTTGCGGTTCCGCTATCGCCCCCGTAGTTGCCGAATTGTTAATCAAGGACTCCGCCACCAACCCTTCGGCGAAAGTGTCCGCCGCCGCGCGCGCCAGCTCCAGCGCGCGTTTCAACAGAGCCGCCCCTTCGGCGTGCCTTCCCGGCGAGAGGTAATATCCGGTGCCGAGCTTGGCCATCGCCTCGGCTTGCCGCCCGCGATTCCCCATGGTCTCCCAAGCCGTCACGGCCCGTTCGTGAGCGGCCAGGGAGTCCGCCGGCCGGCCCAGCTCCCAAAAAAGCGCGCCCATTGGGGTCAGTACTTCGGCGACGCCGCGCGTGTCGCCCGCTTTTTCGAAAGCGTCCCTGGCGGCAGTGAGCAGGGCGAGCTTCGCGGCCATAGTCCGCGCTCCGCGAACAGCCGCATGGTTCCGGCAGCCCTCCTCGCGATGCGAGTCGCCTTCCTTCACGGACCTTCGCGACAGCCGCAGCGCATACCGGCGGCTTTCCGCAGTCTCCGCGCTGCGAACACGAATCGATTGAATACCGCCAGGGCGCTGTATCCAACACAGCCGTACGGGCCGCATGGGGGCGTCCGTCAGATCGGCCAGGCCGTCGAGATGCAGGCGGGTTCCGCGTGCGTCCGTTTCCATCTCGACGTAGTCCGTTCCCGCAGCCAGCACCCACTCATGGACCTGTCCCGAAGCGATCTCCCGCTCCACCCAAAGCTCGCCGGGCAGACTCTCGGCGGCCCAAAGTGGAACCGCCAATAGACGCCAGAGCAGGAGCATGACCGGAGAGTAACACTTCCCGGCCGCGCCTTACCAGTAGAAGCTGCCTCTGGCGCGGGGAATTGGCTTGATCGCTGGCCGTCATCCCCAGGACGCCGAAATTCTGCGTCCGCAGGCTCAAGCTCCCGAGGCCGCACCGCGTGCGGTTGAACGCGTTAAACATTTCGGCACGGAAGTCCAGGCGGAGTCGTTCGTTGTCGCGGAATCTGGGATTCAGGCACGTCATATTGCCGATCAAGTTGGCCGGCGGCGGCGGGAAGAACGAGAGTGGCTGGATGGTCCGGTCGCCTGGGCGCCACCCATCGCCTTGGCTTCCGGCGTAATGGCCGCCGGGTCGAACGGACTTCGCATCGCGCCGCCGGCCACCAGCGGAAGCTCGTTGACCAGTTTGTTATTCGGCGTCGCGCTGGTCTTGGCTTTCTCCGAGGAGAGCGCCGGGAATGACGGCTCCGGTGGAGCGTGTGGTCGTATTCGTCCCCTTTTTCAAAGTTCCGGGGACGCTATCACGCTGGCCCAGGGGAAATGTTACTGTGATCGGGGTATGACGAGACGAAGCTTATTGGCCGCCGCCCTGGCGCCGGGGCGCTTGATCATAGATACCCATCTGGAGGTCTGGACGGATGACCCAAAGTTTCCGTTCGCGCACCCGGAGCGACCGGATTTCAAGCGAGTTCCCATCCAGGCGCCTATCGAAAACCAGGTCCAGCAGATGAAGGACTTCGGTCTCAAGTACGCCGTGCTGATTAATCCACGCTATTTCGGTTGGGACAACTCCTACATCAGCCATTCGCTGCACAAGTACCCGGACCTGTTCGTGGCGCACGGCCTGGTGAATCCGAAGGATCCCAAGGTCCACGAACGCCTCCGATATTGGGTGAAGGAGCACGGGTTCCAGGGCATGCGCTTCAGCCCGATCTATCATCCCAAGGAGACCTGGCTCAACTCGCCGGAGCACTACCCGCTGTGGAAAGAGGCCGAGCGGCTCGGCACCGTGTTCAACTTCTACATCCTGCCGCACCAAATGCCGATGCTCGAGGATATGTGCGGCCGGTTTCCGGGCGTGAAGGTGGTTGTCGATCACGCCGGCAAACCGGACTTAAAGCTGGCCGATCCCTGGCCGGAGTTCAAGAAGATGTTCCGCTTGAAACGGTTCAAACAGGTGTGGATTTCGAACTCGGAGCCGTACGAAATGACCGAGTCGAAGCGCTGGCCCTTTGAGGATACGCTGCCGTTTTATAAGGCGATCTACGAGGAGTTTGGCGGACGGCAGATCGTTTGGGGAACCGGCTATCCCCGCCCGCGCTGGGAGCTGCCGATGGACAAAGAGCTCGAGTTCGTCGACAGGATCTGTTCCTTCTATTCCGAGGCCGACCGGCGGCTGATTCTGGGTGAGAACGCGCTTCGAATTTGGAAGTTTCCGGTACACTGAGGATTCATGCGCATCACTTCGCAATCGCCCTGCCGCGTCGATTTGGCGGGCGGCACACTGGACATCTGGCCCCTGTACCTGCACCACAACAACGCGGTGACTGTGAATTTCGCGGTCAACCGGTATACGTCGTGTTCCATCACCCCTCGCAACGATGGCGCGATCATCCTGCGTTCCCGCGATTTGGCCGCCGAAGAGTCGTTCGCGTCGCTGGAAGAACTGCGAAGCGCGAAGAAGTACAAACTGCCGCTGCTGGCCTACGCCGTGCGTTTTTTCGCGCCGGAAACCGGCCTGGAGCTGGATTCGCACTCGGAAGCGCCGGCCGGAGCGGGAATTTCGGGCTCCTCGTCGCTGCTCATCACTATTTGCGGAGCGTTCAACAAGTGGCTGAACACCGGGTACCCAATCGAGCGGGTCCGGGAGCTGGCGCAGAATATCGAGGCGCAGATTCTTCGCGTGCCCACGGGCTGCCAGGACTACTATCCGGCGATGTACGGCGGGATCAGCGCCATCGAACTGCGCGCGGACGGTATCCGGAGGGTTGCGATTCCCGTGGAGGCGCCGGACCTGGAGTCCCGCACGGTGCTTGCCTACACCGGCGTGCCGCGCAACTCCGGCATCAACAATTGGGAAGTCACGAAACTGCACATTGACGGGGACAAGAAGGTCCACCGCAACTTCGACCAGATCGCCGCCATCGCCCATGCCATGCGCGGCGCGCTGGAGCGCAGCGACTGGAACGAGACGGCCCGGCTGCTGCGCGAGGAGTGGAGCTTTCGGAAGAAGAATGCACCGGGAATTACCACGGAACTGATCGATCACCTGGTGGCCGCCACCCGCCGCGCGGGCTCGGTGGGCGCGAAGGTCTGCGGCGCCGGCGGCGGCGGCTGTGTCTTCTTCTTGGTGGAACCCGGCGCCAAAACGCGCGTGGCCGAGTTGATCGCGAAAGAAGGAGCGACCGTGCTGGATGTGAAGGTTGCGCCGGCAGGTTTGAAGGTCAAGCTGGTGAAATGAGCGACGGCACGCCCACGCACTTGACGATAGGCGTGCGCGTGGTCGTGTTCCTGGTCCTCTCGTTTCTGTTGCAAGGCGTTGCCTACGCCGTCCTGCAATTGCTGGGGCCGTTGATTGCCGCCGGAATCGGCATCTTCGCCGGAGGCGCGGTGGCCACGGTGCTGGCGCTGCGAATCTACGACCGGGGGTCTCTGGCCGATATCGGGCTGGCGGGCCATGGCTGGGCGGCGCGTCATGCGGCCACCGGCGCCGGACTGGGAATCGCTGCCGGGGTTTTCGTCACCGGATTCCCGCTGCTCACCGGTAAGGCCCATTTCGCGCCCGCTCCGGACTTTCCGTTTTCGATCGGTGCCTTGATTTTGGTGCCAGTGATCCTGCTGTTCGCGGCGCTCGGCGAGGAGCTGGTGTTCCGCGGTTATCCGTTCCAACTTCTGGCCGGGCGATACGGAACCTATGCCGTGCTGCTGCCGTTTTCGGTGCTATTCGCGGCGGCCCACGGGGGAAACCTGAACTCGTCGAAACTCGCCGTGTTCAATACGTTCCTTTGGGGCGTCGTCCTCGGCTACGCGGTGATTCGCAGCGGCGACCTTTGGTTAGCTACGGGCATTCACTGGGGTTGGAATGTTACATTGCCGCTATTCGGGGTCAATCTCAGCGGCTTTACAATGGGGATGACGGGCTACCAACTGGAGTGGCGCGCGAGCGACCTTTGGAGCGGTGGCGCCTACGGCCCCGAGGCGAGCGTACTGACGCTGCTGGTGGTGCCGGCGCTATTCTTCGCGCTTCGTCGAACTCCGCTTCGCCGGCAACAGTTGAAGCTCATGCCACACGAGGAGGAACCGGCGGAATGAAGCGGCGCTTCTTGATTGGAATGGTTCCGGCGCTGGTCCTGGCCAAGGAGAAAAAGCCGACGGCCGACGAGCGCATCGCGTTCCTGCGCGGCATGACCGCCGAGTTCGCCAAGGCGAAGGTGATGATTCCGCGGTCGAAGAAGCCGCTGCCCGTGGAGCCCTCCGGCAAGTGGGACAAGGAAGTCTGGGAGAAGGCGGCCACCGAACACGGCCCGGCCGCGCGCCAGGGCGAACTGGTGCAGATCACCAAGGTCAAGATCGAAGACGACTCGGTGGAGTTTGAGCTCAACCACGGTCTGAAGACCGGCCCGAAGTGGTACGAACGCGTGGAAGTCGGCATGGGCAATCGCACGACGCCGATCTCCGGCGGGGACATGGTGGCCAAGGCAGGAACGAACCTGGTAATTAAGTTCCCTAAGAACATCGAGTTCCTGGATGTGGCGGAGTTCAAGAAGATGCTCGCGCCGATTATGGACTTCGAAATGAAGTCCGTGACCGAAAACTACATGGAAAAGCTGCCGGAGCCGATCCGGAAGGCCATCGAACAGAAGCGCATCATCGAAGGCATGGACCGTGAGCAGGTGAAACTGGCGGCGGGCAATCCGAACCGGAAGGAACGGCGCGTCGTCGACGGGGACGAACTCGAGGAGTGGGTCTACGGTCGCGCGCCCGGCAAGATCACCTTCGTAACCTTCATGGGCTCAAAGGTCACAAAGGTCAAGGACTCCTACGCCGGCCTGGGCGGAAGTACGGCCGCCGAACTGCCGGTGCAGTAACTACTTTTCGAAGTACGCCGCACCCGCGAACAGCAGCGCCGCCACGGCCAGAAACGACGTCGGCGCGATGAACCAGTATTGGAGGGAAATAGCGGTCAGTACCGCCAGGGAGGCGGCGTAGACGATGGCCGTCCTGCGCTGCACCGGCACAACCAGGCCCAGCGCGCCCATCGCCATCGCCATCGCCGAAAACGCCAGGCTGAATCCATTCATCAGTTGCGTTTGGGAGCGCATGCTGCCGCCCACGTTCATCTTGTAGTTGTCCATCAACTCCTTCATCGTGTACTCCGTGCCGTTGTTCGGCTTGGCGTTCAAGGACGACAAGTGCCCCATCAGATGAATGACAGCAAGGAGGATCAGAGCGGAGGCGGCAATGCGAAACAGCTTGTATGCAGTCAGATTCATGGATGCTATTTCCTGACAGGGCGCGGGCCGATCTTAGTTTGACCTTTCACGGGCGCCAGATGGGGATACGTATCGGGGGTTACAACCACGCCCGTCGTGAACTTATACGGAAACTTGCCGCCGCTCGGAAAAGTCAGCTCCACGAAATAGGCGGTGTAGCCCTTGGCGGGCGCGGCGGGCTTGCCGGTGTACTTACCGTTTTTACCCGGCGTCAGGTCCGTGGACGTGTACTTGGGGCCCAGCGTCTCCATGCGAAAATCCCGGGCGTCGGGGTTGGTGGCCTGCCAGAGTTTCACGCTCGACGGTTTGCCCGTAGTCGAGACTTCGATGGTCCCGTCCTTCTTGACGTTCCACTTGTAGCCGGGCCGCGGAACGCCGCGCAGAACACCCTCATAGAAGGCGATCAACGTCTCATACGCGTCGGAGTTGCGCATCGAGTGATCCGTGTTTGGCACGTAGCGAAGATGCTTCTCGCCTTTCAGATCCTTCCAGTAAAACTTCCACGAATCGGGCAGGAAGAACTGATCGCCGGCCGCGTTCAGGATGTATTTGGGCATCGTCAGCCGGTCCCGGTAGTGATACGGCTCCACCAGCTTCATCAGCTCCAGATACTTGGGGTTGTTCATCTCGTCCATCAGCCCTTCGGCGAAATAGTCGCCCACAGCCGGGGCCCAAAAACCGTAGGCCCGGTAGTGGTGGACGAAGCTGGGGATGACGTTCAGCAGGTCGATGACGATGGGCGAAACGGCCTTCACGCGCGGGTCGACTGCGGCGGTGGTCCACGCCGTCCAACCGCGTTTCGATCCGCCGGCGACGACAAAGGAGTCGACATTCACGTTGCCTCCCTCGGGCGATTTCAGGAATGCCGTCACGGTATCCATGGCGCGCACGGCGGCCTTGGTCATGGGCAGGCGGAGCGGCCAGGAGGAGTCGCCGGTTTGCAGATACTTGCGCCAGGTATACGCGATGATGGCGTCTTCGCTGCGCTTGCGGCCCGGCTGCGGATCGTCTCCGAAAACCAGCGGTTGATTGGGAACCATCCGTATCTCGCTCACCACCGAGCCGGTTGCTTCGGCGATCACGGCCAGCGTGCCTTCGATGGCCGTTCGCGGACGCCCGTCGTTCGCGCCGCCGGTGATAAAGAGCATACCGGTGGACGACTTCACCTCCTTGGGCTTCACGACCGTCACCCAGTGGACCCACTTGGTCCGGTCCACCTGTTTGCCCTCGCCCCAGGTCTGCGACGTCATCTCCAGAATGTAGCCGGTGGAGTTGGTTGCCTTCACCGTATGCGCCAGCTTCCAGGCGTAGGCCGGATCCGGTTTGGCGACGTACTCATCCAGGGCGGTTTTGGGCGGCGCGGCCAGGGCGGCGAGCGCGGCGGTCAAGAACAGGAATCTTCGAAGCACCCAATCAGGATAGCGGACCGGTCGATTACTCTGAAAGGATGCGTACCCTGTTTTTGCTCGCTTGCGCCGCCGTGTTACCCGCACAGCCCGCGTTTGAGTTCTGGCCCGGCGCGGTGTATGACCCTGCGGTTCCCACGTTTCAGAAAGTGCTGGGCTATGAGCCGGGCACGAAACTGGCCACCCACGGCGAGATGGGGCGCTACTTCGAGGCGTTGGCGGCCTTCGCTCCGGCGCGCGTCAAGGTCGTGGAGTACGGCAAGAGCTGGGAGGGCCGGCGGCTGATCTATGTCGTAATCGCCAATGAGGCGAACCTCCGCCGCCTGCCCGAGATTCAGTCGGCGATGAGGAAGCTGAACGATGCGCGCAAGACCACGGACGCCGAGGCACGAAAGCTGATCGCCTCCACCCCCGCCGTCGTCTGGCTCGGACACGCCGTCCATGGCAACGAAGTCAGCGGACCGGATTCGGCCCTGCTGGCCGCCTACCACCTGCTCGCCGCGCGCAATCAGCCGGCCGTGGACGCCATTCTCAAGAACACGGTGGTCATCATCGACCCGCTGCAGAATCCCGACGGCCGCATGCGCTTCGTGCACTCCTACGAACAGAGCGTGGGCCTGGAGCCGGACGCCACCCCCGTCGCAGCCGAACGCAACGAACCCTGGCCGGGCGGGCGCGTGAACCACTATCTGTTCGACATGAATCGCGACTGGTTCGCGGCCACGCAGCCGGAGACGAAGGCCCGCATCAAGATGTTTCTCGAGTGGTTGCCGCCCGTCGTCGTCGACCTGCATGAGATGGGTTCCGAATCGAGTTACTACTTCGCGCCCGAAGCGATTCCGTTTAACCCGCACCTGACGAAGGAACAAAAGACTTCGCTCGACTGGTTCGGCAAGAACAACGCGAAGTATTTCGATCAGCTCGGCTATCCATACTTCACGCGCGAGATCTTCGACGCCTTCTATCCCGGTTACGGCGCCAGTTGGCCGGCTTACTACGGCGGCATCGCCATGACTTACGAAAACTCCAGCGTACGCGGCCTGGCCTACCGCCGCACGGATGGGACGGTCTATACCTTCAAGGACTCCGTCCGGAAGCACTTCACGACGCAGATTGCCACCTGCGAGGCGGCCGCGAATTACCGCGAGCAGTTACTCGTCAATTTCTGGAACTACTCCAGAACGGCGATCGAGGAAGGCAGGAACGAATCGGTAAAGGGCTACATTCTGCCTCGCCGCGGCGACGTGGCGGCGGTGGACCGGCTGGCCGGATTGTTAGTGGAGCAAGGCGTCGAGGTGCAGCGCGCGCCCGCGTCGGTGAACGGATTCCCGGACGGCAGTTATGTAGTGTCGACGGCGCAACCGTTGAAGCGCTTGATCCGCGTGCTGCTGGACAAGGATGTCTCCATGGAGCCCGAATTTCTGAAGGAGCAGGAGCGCCGGCGCTCCAAGAAACTCGGCGACGAGATCTACGATGTTACAGCCTGGAGCCTGCCGCTGATGCATAACGTGGAGGCGGTGGCCGTGAGCGCTCCGGTCAGCACCCGGCTGGAGCCATATGTACCGCCGGCCCCCAGGGAGCCGGCCATCGCCCAGGCGGCCGTGGCCTATCTGGTGCCGTGGCGCGGGCGCGCGGCGGCGAAGTTCCTGGGCGCGGCGCTCCGCGCCGATCTGAAGGTTCGAAGCACGGACAAGGAGTTTGTGCAGGACGGGCGGACCTATCCGCGCGGCACCCTGATCCTGCTGGTGAAAGAGAATTTCGCGGCCCTGCATGAGACCGTGGGCCGCCTGGCCGGTGAGGCCGAAGTCACGCCGGTCAACTCGGGCTGGGTGGAAAGCGGCGTCAACTTTGGCAGCGGCAACGTAAAGCTGATCAAGAAACCGCGCATCGCCATCGCCTGGGACCGGCCCGTGTCTTCCTACAGCGCGGGCGCGGCGCGGTTTGTCATTGAGCGGCAGTTCGGTTATCCCACCAGCGTGATTCGCACGGCCACGCTGGCATCTACGGACCTGGACATGTTCGATGTGATCATCCTGCCGGCAGGCGGCTACGGCGACGTGCTGGGGCCCGCCACGGCGCGGCTGCGCACCTGGGTGCAAAAGGGCGGAACGCTCATCGGCATCGAAGACGCGGTGGGTTTCCTGGCCGGCGCAAACGCCGGCCTGCTATCGACGGCGCCGGAGTCGTTGGCTATGGAGAAAAAGGTGGAAGCGGCAAAGCCGGAAAACGGCCGCGTGCCGGGCAAAGTGTTGAAGGACGAGGCGGCATACCTGGAAGCCATTCGTCCGGAGCGGGACTCGGCCGACGCTGTGCAAGGCATCCTGGGCGTGGCGAAGACCGACCCCGATCACTGGATCACCGCCGGCGTGCCGCCAACCGTCAACGCGCTGGTGCAGGGCCGGACCATTTACACGCCCGTCCGCCTGGACCGCGGCGTGAACGCGGCGTACTTCGTGGGCGCGGACCAGTTACTCGCGAGCGGCTATATGTGGGAGGAGAACCGGAAGCAGGTGGCATACAAGCCGCTGTTAATGGTGGAGCGCCACGGCGCCGGTCACGTCATCGGCTTCGCCTACGATCCTAATTACCGGGCGTATCTGGACGGGTTGAACGTGTTGTTCCTGAACGCGGTCTTCCGTGGCCCGGCGCACGGGCGGTAGGCGACCCCGTCGCCGTCAGGTAAGTACGGCGTTAGGCGAAGTATCATGGTGGAACCGCAGACCACTCAGACGCCGCCATGCCGCCTACCCTGCTTCAACCCGCCAGCCTCAAAGATCTTAAGCAATCGAAGCTATACGAGCGTCTAGAAGCCGAGAGCGCTCTGCGCGCACAAGTCGACGCCGCTGCCAAACGCGCGAAAAGCCTCCTTGCGACGGTCTGCAATGACATGCGGCTCTTCACGCTGCACGATGAACGGCATATTCTCAACATCGTCTGGTGGATGGACTGGCTCCTGCAGCCGTCGCTGAACGAACTGGAGCCGGAAGATTGCCGGATGCTGCTGCTGGCAGCCTACTGTCACGACCTGGGCATGGCGGCGAGCGCGGAGCAGTTGGCGAAGATGAAGAACGGCGAGGACCCGGAGTACAGCGGATTTCTACATGGGAAACCGGACCTCGTGCAGGAGAGGGACCGCGCCCGAGGGAAACTCCAGTACAGCGTTGCGGAGGCGATCGAGCAGAGGCTGATCACCGAGCACCTTAGGCGCAGCCACGCCGATCGCCGGTCAACGCGGATGAGGGGACACGTCGAGAGTATTTTGGGCGGAGAGCCGCCCGCGGGCCTGATTGAACTCTGCATCAGCCACAACCAGTCAGCGTCCTGGCTCCGAGAGCAGGGGATACCGTACAAGGGCCGGACAGATGGGAGCCACCTTCCGTTCCTGGGGCTGGTATTGCGGCTTGCCGACATCCTGGACTTCGACTCTTCCCGCACGCCCGAGATCCTCTTCAAGCATCTGGGGCTGGACGGCGAGCTGCAAAAGCGAATCCTCGATCCGGATGGTACTAGTCAGCGCGAGTTGAGGAAGCATCTCGCTGTTGAGAGGATCGAGTTCGATGCGGACGACGAGATCCTCTCCTACCTCGCGCCGGCGTGTCCGGACCCGGTTACCGACCATGGCATTCGCAGTTTCATCGGGCAGATTCGAACTGAAGTCGACCACGCCAAGGAGGAACTGCGGCGTTTGGGCCGCGACGGAGCCGCGCTTCGTCTCCCCCGGGTCGAAGGGGTGGTTCATCCCAAGAACAACGCGTACGTTTATCAGGATTGGCAATTCCGAATCAGCCAGGCCGAGATCCTCGATCTTCTGATGGGGACCGCTCTCTACGGCCAGCCCGAATTGGCCATCCGGGAGCTTCTGCAAAACGCCCTGGACGCGCTGGAGCTTCGAGATCTCCGGCTCCAGTATCGCAGACAGACCGGAGCGGAGTCTTCCATAAACAAGACGGACGGTACGCCGTGTCCGGAGCAGCCTGGGTTTTTCCGGGACGGCGCGACCGGCGAACCGGTGGAACTTAAAGTGGACCTAACCTGGGGCTACGACGAGGAACGCCAGCGCTGGTGGCTGCAGGTGGCGGACAACGGCGTCGGCATGTCCCAGCGAACGATTGAAAGATACTTCACCACGCTCGGAAAGAGCTTCTATAGGAGCGAGGAGTTCGAGCGGGAGCAGTCGAAGCTTCGCGAGAAGGGTCTGATCTCCACTCCCATCTCGCAGTTTGGTATCGGCGTGCTGTCGTCCTTTATGTTGGCAGATTCGATTGACGTGCGGACCCATTGCGGCAGCGGAGAGTCGACCAATTTCCACGTATCGGGGCCGGGCACGCTGTTCTGGACCAAGGCGGGCACCAGGAGGGAGCAGGGGACGGAGATCCGGCTGTGGCTGAAGCCGGAGTTCCAGATTGCGCATGATTGGGAGAGGTGCTGCGAGCGGCTGCGGAAGCATTTTGGGTACGGCGATGCGAAATGGAATGACGACTCGGGTCTCGATCCGGGGTTCGAGGCCGGGAAGTCGGTACTGTGGCCGAAGTACCCGTTGACGATCGGCGGCGATGGGCAGCGAATCGACGAGAATTTCCATCATCAGGTT
>Ga0194119_10001742_pt1 | contig 38825 bp, 44 predicted proteins | sample TA2MahC100mmetaG_FD_148620 | JGI IMG/M metagenome (GOLD analysis project Ga0194119, IMG submission 148620) | Freshwater microbial communities from Lake Tanganyika, Tanzania - TA2015018 Mahale Deep Cast 100m | ecosystem: Environmental > Aquatic > Freshwater > Lake | place: Tanzania: Lake... | reverse complement strand
CAGAACATATCTTGGAGTATGGTGATTGTGGATGGAAACTTACTCCAGCTTTGAGTGCCTCACCACACTTCAGTAAGCGAACTAACTCAAAGTCAAGTCTTGCCTTATCTGCCTCTGCCTGTTGTCTGGCAATCTCTACTCTTGCTCTTGCCTTACACAACTCAGTTAGACTACCATCCAGAGGAAAGTTAAATCCCATACTGAAACCAGCATTAGCAGAATGAGATTGAAATGTCTCGGGATCTTTATCACCATTCAAATTACCCATGACAAAGGGAGACAAACTCATCGTCGGTCCTTGACAACTAACCCCTGCTCCGTAGGTATTAACAGCATATGGCCCTTGGAGGACTTGGACCGCCTGGTTAGTAACGTTTCCTGTAGCAGAAGCAGAAGGACCAGCAATGTTAGTATTACTAGGAGCTGTTTGAGCCAGCACAGGCGATACATAAAGACCTACTGCGTAAAGACAGATACCGAGTTTGTTTTTGATTCTGTTTCTGTAGTTCGATTTATCCATGTTTCTTTAGCAATTCCAGGACCAAGGTATGTTTCACTGAACTGGAATGGAGCACCAGGGGTGGTTAATGTATAAGAATTTCCAGGAGCAGGTGTTCCTGTAAATGTAATGTTTGTTCCAGTGACAGTATATGATGTGCCAGTTGTATATTCAACTTGACGAATAGTTTCTATAATCTTTGTAGTTGATGTAGTCTCTGCTGTGATAGTTCCTCTAGTAAAGTTAGGAACAACCGTGTTCGCAAGTGCAGGTGCTTGGAGGGTGACAAGTGCAACCCCCGCACACAGGGCAGAGCTCACCCTGTTTTTGAAACTTGAGGTAAATCCATCGAAAGACATAACGAAGCCCTCTCATTTCTTTACAGATTCACGACTGGGTTCCTCTGCTTGTGTGTGCAGTGGACATGCCAGTATAGGCATACACCAAAGACAGATGACTGCCAGGATGAGTAAGTTTCTCATTTGAATACACTCAACTCGATGGTTCTTTGACCAGTAGCAGTGGTGCCAGGACCACCAGCAGTAACAGTAGGAACTGATGTGTTAGAGAGAGTACCAGCAAGAGATCCAGCACTACCACCTAATTGAGTAGTAGAGTTACTGTAAAGATTAGGAGCAGCAATAGTTCCATTAGCAGCAGACTGTGAAGTCACAATAGCATCAGCAGCAGTATAGCTTTCTGAAAATGTAAATGCCTGACCAGCATTAGTAAGACTTGGTGTTGTATCTCCATATGCACCATTGGCACCAAGACCAAATGAATTATTACCAAGACCAAGTGCAGAGAACTGTATATTTGAACCACTGATAGAATATGATGCTCCAACCCTAGTTGATTGAACAGCAGCACCCTGGACTGTCAGTTGTACAGAATCGGTAATTTTAGATGTAATTTCAGCAGCACTAGCAGGAATGGCAAAGAATAACGAAAAGATGAAAGCTAATCTTTTCATTTCTTTTACGGCGTATATCTACTGTATTTAGAAAAAAACTTTTGTCCAGGGCTTGACAGTTTCGGGAAACCGTAGTATGATAAATAGGTAAACAAATGTTATAAAACTTTAATGTTTTGTTACATGACATGGAGAAAAAGGACTCATCTCTTTACCGAGACTATCCATGTAAAATATGTCTCTCATACCCACAGTGGAGGGTGCTGTGGGGGTATAATAGAACCAGTTCGTTCCCCCGAACTCCTACTAACTCTCTTAAACAAATGACTGCTACAATTGCTCAAAGACGAACTTCTAATCCCTGGCAGGAATTCTGTCAGTGGGTTACTTCAACCGACAACCGCCTCTACGTGGGTTGGTTCGGTACACTGATGATTCCGACGTTGCTTGCCGCAACTATTTGCTTCATCGTCGCCTTCATCGCTGCTCCCCCTGTGGACATCGATGGAATCCGTGAACCAGTAGCTGGTTCGCTCATGTATGGAAACAATATCATCTCTGGTGCTGTTGTCCCATCATCCAATGCTATTGGACTTCACTTCTATCCCATCTGGGAAGCAGCCTCTCTGGATGAGTGGTTGTACAATGGTGGACCCTTTCAACTGATTATCTTCCACTTCCTCATTGGCATCTTCTGCTACATGGGTCGTGAGTGGGAACTGTCCTATCGACTGGGGATGCGCCCCTGGATCATGGTTGCTTACTCTGCACCTGTTGCTGCTGCTACTGCGGTATTCCTTGTTTATCCTTTTGGTCAAGGTTCTTTCAGTGATGCTATGCCTTTGGGAATCTCTGGTACGTTTAACTACATGCTTGTCTTCCAAGCGGAACACAACATCCTGATGCACCCCTTCCACATGCTTGGAGTTGCTGGTGTGTTTGGTGGTTCACTGTTTAGTGCTATGCACGGTTCGCTGGTGACTTCTTCGCTGGTTCGTGAAACTACCGAGAATGAGTCTCAGAACTATGGTTACAAGTTCGGACAAGAAGAAGAGACCTACAACATCGTAGCTGCCCACGGGTACTTCGGTCGTTTAATCTTCCAATACGCATCGTTCAATAACTCACGTTCACTGCACTTCTTCCTTGCTGCATGGCCTGTGGTTGGTATCTGGTTTACTGCTCTCGGTGTAAGCACCATGGCATTTAACCTCAACGGTTTCAACTTCAACCAGTCAATCGTATCGAGTGAAGGCAAAGTCATCCCTACCTGGGCAGACATCCTGAACCGTGCAGGACTTGGTATGGAGGTAATGCATGAGCGCAATGCTCATAACTTCCCTCTAGATCTTGCTTCCAGCAATGCAACTCCTGTTGCTCTCACTGCTCCCGCAATCGGTTGATTTTTAAGAAAAAATAAATTATTCTAAACCCTAACATTTGTTGGGGTTTTTTTATTACTTTTTCATATATAACCTATACGGGCAAAAAACATTTGGCACACAGAATGAATCAAATACAACCAGAACATCATGTCACTCATAGAGAGTGTCAAGAGATGATTGATGCTGCTATACGAAAACACAATCGGAATGCTGCCATTATTTCTATGTTTGTTGGTTGGTTTATCCTCGCTTTATTTGCTGAAGGATTGTTAAGACTTATTGGAGTTATTCCACCAGTACTACCATGGCTCAACATTACACTCCCATAATATTTTTAGTTCCTTAATGATTACAACGGAGACACCTTATAAACTTGCAGAAATAATTTATGATACTTGGACACAACTTTACAGGCCGCAAAAAGTATCCTATAATGAACAAAAAGATACTCAAGATGAACAAGTACAATAGTGAAGAATACTTTTCAATTCTAGATAAAAAGACTGGAAGGAAACTTTTAGATTGTGGAGATGAACTGGATGCTCTGTCAATGGTTGCTATGGATCCACAGAACCGCACTTATACTCGTAATCAATTTCTAATGGGCTCAGTGGTGGATATTGAAATGCCAAAACAACTTCCTACAACTGATATAGTTACCACGCCCAAAGAACCTAATAAACAACTTCGACAACATCAAATCAAACTACCAGAAAGTGAATGGGAGAAAGTATCTGTATGAAAGATGAGGATGAGTTTTTCAAAGAATTGTTTGATCGACTTCAACATGTTGAACAACTATCAAGAAAGAATGCTAATTCCTTAACTGATCTCAAGTATTCTAATGGTATTCGGAGAGCAATGGATATTATCTCCGAGGTTAGGGACAAGTATAAATAAATTTTCAGAAACATGCATGATATGAATTGGAAAATTTAGGAAGACACTACATATTGGAACTATGTAATTCAAATCAAAAATACTTAAATGATAAAGAATATATTTTAACTTCGCTTAGAGAAGCCATTCAGATTGCAAAAGCCACATTGTTAGAAGAGATTGCAATCGAATTTACTCCACAAGGAATCACAGCTATTTGTTTACTTTCAGAATCTCATATGAGTATTCACACCTGGCCCGAAAAAAAATATGCAGCGGTAGATGTATTCACTTGTGGAAATCACACAGATCCATCTTTAGCTTGTGAGTTTCTAGTCAATGCATTTCAATCCAAAAATTATAATTTACAATTAATTACAAGAGGTATTAAATGAAAAATTTTGCAATATATTCTAGAGAAGGTTGCCCTTTCTGTGTTAAAGTTGTTCAGATTCTAGAGATGACTGGGCAAAGTTTTAGAGAATATAAACTGGGGGTTGACTTTACGAGAGAAGAGTTCTATAATCAGTTTGGATCAGGTTCAACTTTTCCTAGAGTTGTTATGAATGATAAATTAATTGGAGGCTGCACAGAGACTGTAAAATGGCTGCAAGAACAAAAGATTGTATGATTAATTCTGTGGGCGATATCATCGACTTATTGAATCAAGTCATTGATGATCTTATTCTCCATCGAAAATTTACCTTTGATTTCTATCATTATCTTGTTGATGAGAAAGTTTCTAAAACTATGATTGAAGAATTTAATTCATGTCATTACATTGGAATCATTCGAGAACAAATTGAAGAGTTTGAATCATTCTTAACTGGTGGTGATTCTTTTATTCGAGAAGCCTATCCTGGGTATTCTAAACCAGAAGTTCGCAGGATGAAAGAATATCTTGAAGGAATTATAACTGCTGGATTGGAGTATGAGAAACTTAAAAATACAAGGAAGAAAAGAACCAGGAAAAATTCCTCTAAATAGAGGAGTAGAGTTACTTCTTCGTAAGAAGAAACTCCAAAAAAATAATGTTATATTATTTCAATTTGAAAAACTGTTGAACCTTTTTAAACGAGAGATCACAGTTTACTTTGAATTTTCTCTTGATATAAGGAAACCTAAGCAAAAGGAGAACTAGAATGGATTACACTTCAGTCATTCTAACTTTCAGTATAATGTTTTCCCTTTTGTTTTTTCTAGTGGGTGGTTTAATGGTTCTGGTTGCGAAAGATATTTTCAAAAGAAGAATTAAGATTAGCACTCATCCAGAAATGTATGATGAAAATGGCAATCTCCTCGACAATACACTGATTGCCTTTAACTTTGATAACTATTATGATAATGAGGAAGAAGACTATTAATTTTTACTTAAACTGATATGGCTAAATTACCAACAAATCCACTGATTTCGGAAATTCTACAGAAAGCACACAACGCAAAAACCAAAGAGGAAAAGGCATCGATTCTTCGTGAGAACGAATCTCCTGCTCTTAAAAAACTTCTCATCTGGAATTTTGATGAGTCAATTAAGACTGCCCTTCCAGAGGGTGAGGTTCCTTATGCTCCAAACGATGCTCCTGCTGGAACAGAACATACTCGTTTGGTTCATGAACATCGAATGTTTCATAACTTTGTAGTTGGTGGAAACAATGATCTTTCTCAGAGTCGAAAAGAAATGATGTTTCTTCAAATGCTTGAAGGGCTTCATGAGTCTGAAGCTGAAGTATTATGTTTAGTAAAGGATAAGAAACTTGGAAAGAAATATAGAATTACTCAAAATGTCGTCGCAGAAGCCTTCCCAACAATCGAATGGGGAAACAGAACCTAAGTCAAAAAAATCCTGTTGGGATACAAGTGACTTAGAAAACAATCGGAAAGCAGGAGTTCTTATGATTCATGAGAATTGTGATAAGTCTCTTGCTGAAAATAAATCTCTACCTCTTAATTCATATCTTGTGACTTATGAGTATAGAGGTAGTGTCTGTTATGACATTGTTCAATCAAATACAATCGTAAAAATCTTTGACTGTTATTATGACAAACTCGGAATTGGATCAGCAATCAAATCAATCAAGTGGACAGACGGAAGAGTTAATCCAAAACTCTACGGATACACAAAACCCGAACGTAAAAAGCGGTGATCTAAATGTGGATGTTGATCTAGATCAACTTAAACCACTTATGAAACGCTATAAGAAACTGAAGAGGTATATGAGATCTTCTTTGTATCAGGTAAAGAAGATGGATGGAACTGAAAGGGTAATCAGTAAACTCTTAGAAGAATAAATAATAAGAGGAAAATTTTAGAGTTAGATGAAGACTTTTAATTACTTTTTTGCTGAATCAGAAGACAAAGCACCACTCAATTTAAATGAAGCTGTTGATTTATTTGACTTCTTCTATGAAGAGTTGAGTGAGGTTGAAAGATTTTTAGTAGTTGAAAGTTTAGACGAAGAAGACTTATATAATATTTTATGGTTAGAAGAGTATCTTGAAGAAGATTTGCAATCTGGATTACAAAGACAAAGAAAAAAACAAAAATCTTTGTCGAATAAAATGCAAGGTAGAAATTTAGATGCATCTGGTAAACCAAAAAGAATTCAACCATACCAAAGAACTTACCATGGAACTTCTGAAACAGGATCTCAAGGTATCAGTAAAAAAGGATGGAAAGATGATGTAAATGTGACAAGACAAATGCGTGGAAAGGGAGTTTATACAACTCCAGATAAAGATGTTGCTTCTAAATACGCTGCAGATAGATCTAAGAAGTTTGATCCAACTCCAGGTGAAGGCAAAGTTAGAACTTTTAGAGTCCCTAAGTCACAGTTGCCTTCAGAAAGAATGACATATCAGGGTGTAGGAGATCCAAAGAATAAGGGATATAAAACTTATTTACTAACAACACAACAAGCTGATAAGTTTGATGTGACAAATGATCCAAAAGAATTTGCAAGAAACATGGGTAAAAAATTATTAAAAAAACCTCCAGTTCAACCTTCATCTAGTTCAGGAACTACAACTCCACCAGGAACAACTAAACCACCAGTTACTAGTTCAGGATTTACTGGCCCCAATACAACTATTCCTGGGCAACCAAATGCTCCAACTGGAATAAAACAGTCTCTAAAAAACTTTGGATCAACTGTAAAGAATGTTGCTGGTAAGGTTGTTGATGCTCCTGCTGCGGCAGGAACTGCCGTTGGCAATGTTGCAAATAAACAATTGCAAAGAGTTCCTGGAGTTAGAAATGTTCAGGCAGCAAACTTAAAAATGAATAGGAAGATTGGTTCTCAAGCTTCAAAGTTAAAAGGTGCTATTAAAGCTGGAGCGACTAAAGTTCCTGGAGGAACCAAAGCTTTAGGTGTTTTAAAGGGAGTGGGAAGTTTTGCTTCTAAGGCTGCTGTTCCTGTTGATGTTGCACTCAGGACTTGGAATAGAAAATCTCAGGGGCAATCTTTGAAGAGATCTATTGCTGGTGGTGCTACTGAAACTGCTGGTGGATTAGCTGCTGGAGCAGCAGGTGCAGCTTTAGGAACAGCAATTCTTCCTGGTGTTGGAACTGTTATTGGTGGTATTGGTGGATATATGGCTGGATCAGGTGCTGCTGGTAAGGCATTTGATACTGTTGCTGGAAAGACACCACAAGAACTAAAGGCAGCTCAAGTTAAAAATCGTCAACGCCAGGCTGGTGGAGCACTGACTGGTATTGGTGGTAAGACTACCTTCAGTAAAGCAAAAGATGGAACTGGGTTTATGTCAACAGGTGTGGGGAAACAAAGAAAAACCGTTCAACTTGCTAAGACATCAGTAGTTAAAGATCCTACAACTGGTAAGTCTGAAGTTGGGCATCTTGCATTTAAGGGAGGTAAAGCAGTTTATAAGAGATCGGATGCTCCTGGAACTGGAACTACAAATCCTTTTGAAAGAATTGGTAGAACATTTAATCCTGGTGCATATAAGGCAAATGATGCTAAACTTGCTGCCGCAAAACTTAAGACAGCTGCTGCAAGTGATATTAAACGTCAACAAGCACTTGGAGTTAAGGGATCCCAAAACCTTGTAGGCCCCAAAATTGTAGGCCCCAAAATTGTAGGCCCTAAACCAGCTGGCGGTGGTATGGGTGGAAGGAGAGGAGGTGGATCTAGTCCAGGATCCATAAAAAAATAAACCTTGACAAAATACAACCTCTGGGATAGAATAAACCCAGAGGTTTTTTAATGTCTGAATGAATACTGCTAAATTAATTTCACTCACTCCCGATGCTGAAAAGACTATGGCTTATATTGCCAGAGTGAGTAATCCAAATAACCAAGACAATCCAGATTACGCAAAACTTCTTTCTTATTGCATCAAACATAATCACTGGAGTGTGTTTGAACAATCAAGTATGACAGTGGAGATTGAAACTACTCGGGGAATTGCAGCACAAATTCTTCGTCATCGTAGTTTCACTTATCAAGAGTTTTCTCAACGATACGCTGATACAAATCTACTATCAAATGATATCCCACTTCCTGAACTTCGCCGTCAGGATACTAAGAATCGTCAAAATTCTATTGATGATATGGATGAAGAAAAAACTTTTCTTCTGAATAAGATGATCAGTGATCTCTTCCGTGATGCACAAGACACCTACAACTTTCTTCTGTCTCAAGGTGTAGCAAAAGAATGTGCAAGGTTTGTATTGCCTCTTGCAACTCCTACCAGAATCTATATGACTGGCACTTGCCGTTCATGGATTCATTACATTCAACTGAGAACTGCCAATGGAACTCAGAAAGAACATATGGATGTTGCTGAATCTGTTAAGAACATCTTTATCTGTGCCTTTCCTACAGTTGCAAAAGCATTGGAATGGGTATGTGATGATTGCAACTGTGACGAACTAATTCAACCATCCCTGAGGATTGACTAATGAATAATCAAGAAGTAATTGAAATTGCAAAAAAATGTGGATTGATCTACAATAACAATCATGACATTCTTGACTTCTATCAAAAGGTTCGTTCACATTTAAAGAAGGAGTTTGTAACTAAATACAACAACCAGGAACCCCTGGAGGAGAACTGAATGCCTTTATATCCTGTTATCAATAAAACTACTGGTGAAAAACAAGAACTGTCAATGACAGTTGATTCTTATACACAGTGGAGAAAAGATAATCCTGATTGGGATAAAGATTGGAGTGCTGGTGTAGCTGGTGTTGGCGAAGTTGGTGATTGGCAAAACAAACTGAAGAAGTCTCATCCAGGTTGGAACGACGTTCTACGTCGCGTCAAACAAATGCCTGGATCAAACATAAACACACTGTAGATTTATGCCCGCAAAAAGAAGAAAGGATTCTGGCCCAGTAGGTATTGGAATGAGTGCCAAACAAATGCGAAGAAAAAAACCGATCAACTCGGATTTCTTAACCGACATTGAACCATTAACTGAAAATCAGAGAAAACTTTTCTCTGCTTATAAAGAAGGAAAGAATCTATTTGCATATGGTGCTGCAGGAACTGGTAAAACATTTATCACTCTCTACAATGCACTTCGAGAAGTTCTTGATGAAGTCACACCATATGATAAAATTTACATTGTGAGATCTCTTGTCGCAACAAGAGAAATTGGATTTCTTCCAGGAGATCATGAAGACAAATCTTCACTTTATCAAATTCCATATAAGAATATGGTAAAGTATATGTTCGAGATGTCAACGGATCAAGAATTTGAGATGTTGTATGGCAATCTCAAATCTCAAGAGACAATTAGTTTCTGGAGCACATCTTTCATTCGTGGAACAACTTTTGATAGATCTATTATCATTGTTGATGAATGTCAGAACCTTAACTTCCATGAGTTAGATTCAATTATCACCCGTGTTGGTGAAGATTGTAAGATTATGTTCTGTGGTGATGCTACTCAGACTGACTTGATTAAAACAAACGAACGAAATGGAATCATTGATTTCACTCGTATCCTTCAAGCAATGCCAGAGTTTGAGTGTATTGAATTTGGTGTTGATGATATTGTAAGATCTGGTTTAGTCAAGTCTTATATTGTAAACAAAATGAATTTAGGTTTTTAATGTTTAAACATATTGAGTTGAATCTCCCTGAACTTGAAAGGGAAACTATCGATGGTATTCGTTATTATAAAGTTCCTGATGAAGAAGAACTGCTGAAACTTGTATCAATTACATCTGTTACGAGTCACAAGAATCGGCAGTTCTTTGCCAACTGGAGAAAAAAAGTTGGTGAACAGGAGGCAGATAAGATTACCAAGGCTGCAACCAGTCGTGGAACTGATATGCATACTCTCGCTGAGTTCTATCTGAAGAACTTAGATTGCCCATCAGATGTTCTTCCTCTGTCGGAATTTTTATTCCAGATTGCAACACCTCAACTGGATAAGATTGACAATATTCATGCACTTGAATCGTCAATGTATAGTAAGGTTCTTGGAGTTGCAGGAACAGTGGATTGCATTGCCGAGTATAATGGTGAACTTGCCATCATCGACTTTAAAACATCCAAGAAACCTAAACCAAAAGAATGGATCGAACACTACTTTGTGCAAGCTGCAGGATATGCCTGCATGTTGTATGAGTTGACTGGTTTAGTCGCCAAGAAACTTGTCATCATCATGGCTTGCGAAAATGGAGAATGTGTGGTATATGAAGAGTATGATAAGAAAAAGTATATCCGATTACTTATCCAATACATCAAGGAATTTGTAAATGACAATCTAAAATCTTATGGAAAATGAAATAATCAAAGAGTTAGAATCCAAGTTTTTAAGTCAATCAAAGTTCTCAAATGATATTGAGGAACTAGTTAGAGAAAGTGGATTAACTTACATTGAATCAATTGTGACTTATTGTGATGAAAATACAATTGACATTGAGACAGTATCGAAACTGATTTCAAAACCCTTGAAAGAAAGAATTCGATGCGAAGCAATGGAATTAAATTATTTGAAGAAAAGTTCGAGAGCTAAATTGCCTTTATGACACCGTTTGATGTTTACTGTTGTTATCTTGCCTTTAAAAATCATTTTAGTAAACCTAACTATGATTTCTTTCAATACAATGGTAAGATTAAATCATCAGTAACATCATTTAATAAACGTAAAGACAAATACTTTTTCGAGAAGATGTCTCGTCAAAAGTCAGATGAACAAATCCGACAATATTTTCTTGCAAACTTTGTTGAGTGTTCTGATCCAGCCAAATTATGGATTGGAGAGATCATTGCCTCTGGTGAGGAAAACCACACTAAGTGGCAAAAGAGAATGCAAAGTTTGCGATATATATTTACGAATGAAATCTCATCTCTTTTTGATAATCAAGAGTTCAACTCTATCTTTGAGACAAAGGGGCAACATCCTCCAATCTTAAAAGAATATTTGTCTGGGAGGATTTCATTGGAAACTTTGATTATTCTGAATCGGATATTGAAATTTTCAAAAAAATATGATAAACTATTGCTAGATCCTGTATGGGAATCATGCAGTCTTAAGATTCAAAAGTACTCACCATTTTTGGATCTTGATATCCAGTCTTACAAAAAATTACTTAAGGAGAAAATTCTAAATGACTGATCAACAACAACATCTGAAATCTATTTTGGATCAACAACAATCTCTTGCTAAGGAAGTTGAACAACTGAATAATCAAACTAATGTAAAAAAAGAGATGTTCTTTAAACTGCAAGGAGTCGTTGAATATCTGACTCAACTAGGAGTTACTCTACCTCAACCAGAACCTGAAACAGAACCTGAAACTCCAGTTTCTGAAACTGAGGTTGTTAAGGATTGACAAATCCCCTTTCATCCACTACAATAAACAAGTTACACATCGAATACAACGTATACGGAGAAACACATGTCTTTCGCAAATCTTAAAAAACAATCTTCCCTTGGATCACTCACTGCTCGTCTGGTTCAAGAGGTAGAGAAACTCAATAAGACAGCTTCATCTTCTGATGATAGGTTCTGGAAGATTGAGCGTGATAAATCTGGTAATGGTTATGCCGTGATTCGTTTCCTTCCTCCCCCTGATGGTGAGGATGATTCTTTTGTTCAAGTCTGGAGTCATGCTTTCCAAGGCCCTGGTGGATGGTATATTGAAAACTCTCTGACTACTCTTGGGCGTAAGGATCCAGTATCGGAAATGAATCGTGAACTCTGGAACACTGGTAACAAGTCTGATCAGGAAGTGGTTCGTCAACGTAAGCGTAAACTGTCTTACTACAGTAACATCTACGTTGTTAAGGATCCTGTACATCCTGAGAATGAGGGTAAGGTATTTTTATTCAAGTATGGTAAGAAGATCTTTGAAAAGATCACCAGTGCTCTGAAACCTGAGTTTGAGGATGAAACTCCCATTGATGCTTTTGATCTCTGGAAAGGTGCAAACTTTAAACTGAAAGTTCGTATGGCTGATGGTTATCCGAACTATGATAAGTCTGAGTTTGATTCATCTGCAGTTCTTGCTAATCTTGATGATGAAGAACTCGAAGCAATTTGGAAGAAAGAATATTCTCTCAAGGAGTTTGTTGCAGAACAAAACTTCAAAACTTATGAACAACTGGAGACTCGTCTCAACAGTGTTCTGAATAAGAAGAGTCAACCTGTTCCTCGTGATGAGTCTTTTGACAATGAGGAAGAGGATCTTCAACCAGTGTCAACTTCTCGTCCTGTTTCAAACTCTTTAGAGATCAATGAAACTGAAGAGGATGATGATACTCTCAGTTACTTCCAGCGACTTGCTGAAGACTGATACTAAAATCACCTTTTAATTCCAAAATAGTCGAAAAAAATTTTCGGCTATTTTTTTAGTTTATAGTTTTTTTGGTATTTTTATCTACAAACTGAGATGATTCAGTATACTTCATAATATTCTTTAAGTCTTGAGTGACTGTTGATAGGAACTGAGGTTTTAGAAGAAATATGGATCTCTTTTTTTCATTCAGATTTACTTCATATGCATAATTTGTAACTGGTACTAAACTGGTTTTTGATTCAGTAACAATTTGGACACCATTGAAGTATGAGAACGAATAATTATCATATGAATCAACAGAAATAATCATTCCACTTTCTCTAATGAGTCTGTTTTCAGAATCTTTTATTTCTTTAGTTTCATAATGATGATGTTCAAATCTTTGTATATATGTGTACTTTGCTGAGATGTATTTCTCAAATGATATGTCGTCTAATGGCCATTCGTCTCGAATATTAATGATATTATTTGAAAGTAATACTACCCAATCAAACTCAGAATTGCCATAAATTTCAAATGCCACGTTATCTGGCCTATCATCACCTTTGATTGAATACTTATCAAAGTAAATGACAGTGTTGAAGATGTCTTCTCTAATTTTTCCTCTTCTAAACAAGTTTTTAACTCTTGCGGTGTCGAACGATGAACCGCTCTGTTGAAGAGATTTGTAGAGTAAATCTGGAACGTATCTGAAGTATGCCATTAGTATCCTATATCGTCTTGATCTTTGAATTCATTATAATTTTCTTGGAACACTGGTGTAGTTTCTTGGAATGACATTTGGATTGTTGTCATGAGTGGTTGCCCATCGTCAATTGCATCATAGTATGAGTTCCAAAGATTTCCAATTCCATTATCAACTTGAAACTCAGTCAGAGCACAAGGTTTAAATTTATTTAACGCTTTTACGACACCATTTCCACTTTGTCGTTTATATTCAATAAAATATAAACAAGGACTTTTAAGTAATAATGTAGATCTTGGAGCACTCATTGTAGACTTAAAAAATCTTACAATTCTTCTTATCATTTTTGCTTCATCTTTAGATCTTGGAATAAGTCTAAAAGTAAAATTAAATCCTCTTAATCTAGGCCCTGTAAATAACAGTTCTCCATTTGGATTTGCAATATATCCAGTAGTTCTCGCTAATAATTCGTTGGGATTAACATTTCCTCCAGTAAGTAGTTGTGATGCAGCATTGAAAGTTAGATATGAAGCTGTGTCTGGATTTGCATTTTTTACTGCGCCCTCAAGTAACTCTTTTATATTTCCAGTAACTAGGTTGCCACCTGCACTGATTGTTGCTGCAGTTGCTGGATTTAATGTAGCTTCTCCCCAGTTCGCTGCCGTCACACTTCCAGTCTGTTGAGGCATTGGTAGTACGACCGTTCCTTTTCCAGATTTAGCTCTACTTCTCAACTCTCCTTGAGTTATATCTGCAAATATTGATCCCAATCCACCAGAATTTGAATTAGTTTGATTGTTTGAAAATGGATTCAAAGATGTATTTGGGGGTTCATATTCAAAAGCTGATATTTGGATATAGTCTTGTATTTCTGTTCTAATATCAACTGGGTAATAGTAAACTGTTGATGCTGCGTTTGTTGTTGGTGGAGCGTTTAAGTCAGATTGTTGGGTGGAAGATGGTAAAGATGTTGAAGTTTGTGGTGGATCTATCGTTGTCTTTGTTGTTTCGGAAGTTTTAGTTTGTGCATAAACTTGAACCGCATTACTTGCATATGCCGGAGTTGTAGAAATACCACCAACTCTAGTAAAATAATCTGAGTTTGTTGATTTTAATGAGGTTCTGTAAGCATTTTTGGTATTATTGTTTGCTAAAATTGTCGATGCTTGAGAACTGGATGGATCTAACTCCAAATCATTTAAAGTTATTTTAGTAATTTTCCCAACCGAGAAGTTGGAGTCATATGACTCATATGTAATCGTAACTGAGCCACTGACTCCAGCATTGGGAACATTAATAGTGTACTTTTTGCTTGGTTGTTGTGCCATTAACTTTTATGTTCCCAACCTTTACTTGAATGTATTGATGTATTTGACTTATAAAACTTTTCTGTTGGTAAGTCTGAAACTTCTTCCCAGAATTTTTCAGGTACTTTTTGGAAATTGCTGCACCCTGCAAGATAATATGTTCTATAGCAATTTCTAGGGATTGATGTTGCATCTAATTTATTTAGAAGAGATTTTGCTAATATTTTTCTGATTTGTGGTTGAGCGTGATGGAAATTTACTGCTAACAATTTATCTCCTTTTATTTCTAAGATGAAGGCAAGAGGATTTAAATCGTAAACTTCATTCTTTCTTGGTTTTTGTGGAGTGTATCTAAAAAAGTAAAGATTTCCCACAGATAAACCTTCAGTATTAAATTCATCAGAGTCTACTTGTTGATATTTTTTTAATTCTTCAGATAGTTGACTGACGTACCAATCATTTGTCTTTGATTTTTTTCCTACCTTACTTCGAATAGATTTTACAATACTCATATGTTTAACTCATCTTCGGTGAGTATTTTAAATTCCCATAATCTATCTTTGCAGTAATCTTTTGCAGCATCCCACTTAGATTGATTTTTTGCATACTCATAAACCTCTTTGATCCATCCTCTTGTTCTTCTTTTTGGATTGACTGGAGGGCCAATGACTTGTTTTTTGGGTTTGATTTCAATGACAGATTCTACAACTTTTTTATTCTTATCAACATATTTGATGTAGAAATCTGGAAAATATCGTCTATACTTATTGGTAGTTGGATCTCTATATGGGATGCAAAATTCTTCAGAACTCCATTGTATGATATTTTCATTTAAATCGAGATATCTCATAAACTTCAATTCCCAGGAACTTCTATAGATGATGTTTGTAGGATCACCTTTATACTTTTTGTAGTTTACTGGTTTATATTTTCCTTTGAGAGGTTCTGACATCTCTTATACATACTATAGGATCTAAAACTCTATTTATCTGATGTCATTAGAGAAAAGCCCAAGAAAATTAAAATATACTATAAATCAAGTTAAGGATATTTTTCAAAAAGTATCCTTAACTCCCGAGTTTAGAGTAACTTTTGATTCTCCTCCAACAGAACTATCAAAACATTTTAAAAATGCTGGATTGAGTGGTGTTTCTTTCTATGAGAAATTGGAGTTACTTTGCAATGCAACTTCTTTGCCTGGATCTAGTTTTGATACTTTTGAATCTATTGGTTCATATCAGGGACAGTTTGAAACTTTTCCAAGTATGAGAGATTATGGTAGACAAATCAATTTAACATTTTTCGTTGATAAGGAACATCAAATAATAAGATTTTTTGAAGAATGGATCAACTTTATTAATCCATTGATTTCAACCTCTGGTGTGGTTGATTCTACAAACAGAGGGCAAAATTTATCAAAAAATCCTTTGAATAAACAGAATATAAACCGAATGAGATATCCATCAACATATAGATTTGGATTTCTGTTGACAAAATTTGAAAAAGATGTTGGTTATGATAATGTTAGAATTGCAAGTGACTATTTGACTTATGAATTTATTGATGCATTCCCTGTTAGTGTATCTCCAATGAGAGTTGCTTATGGATCATCAAATATTTTGACTATGGCAGTAACGATGTCATATCAACGATATATAACTAGAAACAAACCCAACACATATTTTGAGTAATTTTTATGCCATTACCTGTTATTTCTACACCAACTTATGAATTGGTTTTACCTTCAAATAATAAAAAAATAAAGTACAGGCCATTTTTTGTAAGAGAAGAGAAGATCCTTCTTCTTGCAATGGAGTCTGAAGATCTAAGTCAAATCAATAATGCAGTTATTGATGTCTTGGAAAATTGTACTTTGACTAAAAATGTACAAATTAGAGAACTGCCTACTTTTGACATTGAATATTTGTTTTTAAATCTAAGGGCAAAATCAATTGGAGAATCAATTGAGATTATTGTAACTTGTGGCGATGATGGAGTAACTCAAATTCCTATTACAATTTACATTGATGAGATTGAGGTTAAAAAGGATCCCAATCATTCTAAGAGTATTCAGTTAACAGATAAACTTATTGTTCAGATGAAATATCCATCATTTGATAAGTTTATTAAAGATAACTTTGATAAGAATGATAAGAATGATTTATTTGATTTATCAATGAAAATCATAGCATCCTGTATTGATACTGTATATCAAGATGATGAGTGTTGGGCTGCAGAAGACTATACTGAGAAAGAAATAATTGAGTTTCTTGAAAGATTGAATTCAAAACAGTATAAAGAAATTGAAAAGTTTTTCTCAACAATGCCTAAACTTTTCTATGAAACAAAAGTTGTCAATCCAAATACGGAAAAAGAGAATACTGTATCTCTGGAGGGATTATCTGATTTTTTCGCCTGAGTATTGCACGAGATAGTCTTGAGAATTATTTTCGTACCAATTTTAATCTTATGCAATACCATAAATATTCATTAACAGAGATTGAAAATATGCTTCCTTGGGAAAGGGAAATTTATCTTGAATTATTAAAAGAACATCTTGAAGAACTTAAGAATCAACAGAATAGACAGTAATGGCAATCTCACCAGAATCTTTTTTTAATCGAGATACATCAATCATTTTAGCTCAGAATGCTAAAAGAGAACAAGTTGATCTGCAGTTAAATAACAGTTTTCAAGTTCTTGCTACAACAGTTGCAAAATTATCAAATGAATTAGCAGCATTTTCTAATTCTGTTGTCTTAGGGCAGAAACAAGAAAATAAAATTATAAATGATTACATTGCAGAAGTTTCTGCTAAACAAAAACCAACTCTAAGTGAGGAAATAGAAACTTCATTTCCAAAACAAAAACAAATAGATCTTGGTGAACTTGGTGGAACGAATACTCAAAGTATGATGAAAATGCTTGCTGGTGGATTAGCAGCCGGTGGTTTAGCCTCAGTTCTTAATAATGTTTTAGGATCTTCTGGTGGTGATGAAGACGGTGGTGATCCTGGACAGGTAGATCCGAATTACAAACCACCACCAGGAAAAAAGTTTACTGTGGGGCAATTAAAAGAATTAGCATTAAGTGTTGGATTTAATGAAAAAAATGCAGTTATTGCTGCAGCAGTTGCAAAAGCAGAATCTGGTGGAGATTCCTCCAATGATACTATAAAATCTGGGTTGTATGCCAGAACTGGTGAAACCTCATATGGACTGTGGCAAATAAATTGGAAAGCTCATAAAGATGGAACATTGAAAAAAATGGGAATTACTGATCCAGAACAACTGAGGGATCCTGTTACAAATGCAAGGGTAGCATTTAAACTTTCGGGGGGATCTAATTGGAATCCCTGGACTGTTTATAAAGAGGGTAAACATTTACCTTATTTAAAAGAAGCACAGAAGCATAAAAAACCAGCAGCACCATCTTCACCACCATCATCAACTGCAACGCCAGCAGCAACATCATCATCATCAACTGCAACGCCGGCAGCAGGAACTCCTACATCACAACCTGTTTCTCCAGCAAAACCATCATCAAGGGTGAAGATTGGGAAAGCTGAAGATACCGCACAGTCTTTTCAGAATGTTAAACCTTCTACTACAGCATCTGCACTTGTTCCTCCACCCCCTGAAGGTAAATCCGCACCCATGATGATTGCTCAAGCTCAAGATCCATCAACTCCACCGCCTGATGCGAAAAATACTGACTCTGCATCGGGTTCTGCAAATGCTGGTAATTGGTATAGTGATGTTCAAAGATTATATCAAGGGATTGCTTTTTCTGTAGGGTGATATAAATGTCAGTTCAAACTGTTCAAGCATTAACAAAAAAAGTTGAATCACTGACTCCAGTTGTTAGAAATTCAATTGTCAAAAATCAAAAATTATCAAAACAGTTTTTAAAACAAGAGAAAAATAATAATCAAAATCTTTTTGATTTACTGTCTCTTTCTAAAAATATAATCAAACAAAAAAGTCAAAATGGTGGAGAATCTTCTTCTAAGTTGATTTCCAGTATTCAAAACTTACAAGATGAAAACGAAAATAAGGATGAAATTATTAATCAACTGGTTGAAATCAATGCCAAGTTAAAAGAAGAAAACGATCAAGCTGGAAAAATATTAAAAAATATTGAACCATCTGCTTTAAGAACTGCATTAGGTGCTGCTGGATTGGGAGCTGCACTAGGATTACCTTCTGTTTTATCTCCTGATGGTGGCCCTGAAGGGGCTCCAGCAACCGCAGTTTTAACTGATAAGGGTGTATATTATAATCCTCTTCCTAGAGGATCTTTTAAGGGTGGACCTAGCCAGGTTTTTGGTGCTCCAAGAGATGATGATGGGGATGGAATACGAGATAGAGATCACGCGGGAATTGATATTACTGAAAGTAATTATGATCCAAAATCAGATCCAAGAATACCTGTTGTTGCTGTAAGGGGTGGTGTTGTTATTGGTGATAAGTATCTTGCAGGTAGTGAATATATGTCTGGACTTATGATAAGACAAGATGATGGATATGATGCTAGATATCTTCATATGACTCCTTTTTTGAAGCCTGGAGATAAAGTTTCTGCGGGACAAAAAATAGGTAGATTGGTTTCTCTCGGGAAGGGTGGAGGGAACACTCATCTCCACTTTGAACTTTATAAAGATGGAAAATTATTGAATCCTACAAATTATATTAAAGAAATACAGTCTGGTAAACCAATAAAACCAACTGTTGCAAAACAACAACCACCTCCACAACAACCACCTCCACAACAAGCATTAAAACCACCACCAACTTCAACTCAACAAGGAGGTGTGCTACAAAATCCTGGAGATGTAAATAGTAATAAAAGTTCTGTACCATTTTTATCACCTTTACCATCAACTTCTCAATCATCAAATCCGCTTCTAGCACTTCAACTTCATAGACTACAATAATGTCAAAGTATAATTACAAAATCAAACAACTTACTATAAAATCTGGAGATAAATCTGTTGATCTATCGAATGGTTTTGTTTCTTTGGATTATTATGAAGACGTTACTTCTCCAACAGTTGTAATTGATATTAATGTTATTGATGGTGATGGAGTTATATCGGATTTACCTTTGTTGGGTGGAGAGTATTTTGATTTAGAAATCGAAGCTGTTTACGATAGACTTGAAGAGATATTGTTTAGTACTGAGAACGGTAATCCTTTGTGTGTTGTTAATGCTTCTTACATTTCACAAAATAATGCAAGACTTTATACTATTAGACTAATGAGTGCTGATGTATTAGTAAATGAGACTACTAGGGTTGTGAAACGATATGATGCTACTATCTCACAAATAGTTGAGACTATTTTAAAAAATGAAGAAAATCTCATTAACACAAAGAAAAAGTGTATAATTGATCCTACTACAAATTCATATTCATTTATTGGATGTTTTCGAAGGCCTTTTGATATAATCGCTTGGTTGGGCCCAAAATCAGTTTCGGATGTAAATTCAAGTAAGAATGCTGATAGTTCTCAAAGTGCAGGATTCTTATTTTATGAAACTCGAAAAGGATACAATTTTAGAAGTATTGATTCTCAGTTTAAGAACTCTACAACCCCCGTTGAATTATTTCAAAGTTCAGTTCCACTTTCACTTAATGATCCAAAGTATTATAAATCATTTTCAAATCCTCAAATTAAGGAAAATAATGACGTTTTGAAATCTTTAAGAATGGGAACATATGCTCATTATTCCATCTTTTTGAATATGAATGATATGAAATACGACGTTGTGAATACAAAACTATCAACTAAATATAATGAAGGATTAAAACCATCTAATCCAGATTCTAAAACATTTAAGCTGAATGGTTTAGAAGAATATCCATCTCGTCTTATGTACAAACTTTTAGATCCTGGAGTGATGGAAAGAACGGATAAAGATGGAAATTCTAAACCAGTGCCAGTTGAACAACTAGCTAAAAATCAATCAGACGCTTATATGAGATATAATTTATTATTCACAAGTGTTACTTCAGTCACTCTTCCATTAAACATTTCTCTTTGTGCTGGTGATGTAGTTAAGTGCAAAATATCAAAATCTAAAAGGGGAAATGTTGATGATAAATATGATGAGAATGTAGAAGATCAAAGATATATAATATCGAGAATACGTCACACCTTTGACAACATAAATAACTTTTCGAGTTTAGAATTAATCAGTGATTCTTATTCTGTAACAAGTACATAAAATGGAAACCAACAAAACAATAGAACAACACATTGAGATGGATAAGTTAATACTTGACGATCCTCAAATTTCTCCTCAAGCTCGTAGACATACTGAGGATGAATTAATCGCATTAGAAACGTATCAAAAAAATCATCCAGAAGATCATCACGATCCATCTCCCTTAGAGTTATTTTGTGATGGCCATCCAGGTGCTCCAGAATGTAAGATGTATGATGACTGATGATTGAACAATCTCTTTTTAAAAGTAACTTCTTAGGTAAAGATGGATTCAACTGGTGGATCGGGCAAGTCGCAGATCCAGACACCAGTGGTTGGCGTAAGTCAGCGACTTTAACAGAGAAACAAGATTGTCAGTACTACAGAGTTAAGGTTAGAATTTTAGGTTATCACCCAACCAGAGATCAGTTATCAGACGCTGATCTTCCATATGCTCACGTTTTAGTTCCACTAAATTCTGGAGCTGGTGTTAATAATAATGGAGAAACTCACCAAATTCAAGGTGGTGAAAGTGTTTTCGGATTCTTTGCCGATGGTGATGATTGTCAACAACCCATTATTATGGGTTCTTTCTACCGTCAAAAAGGGCAACCAGACGAAACATTTGCTGCTGGAGAAGAAGTAACTTTTAAAAGATTTTCTGGGAGAAGAAATACTAATGAATATCAATCCATGCATAAATCGGGCATTTCTATGTCTGCGCCAGGTGGAAAAAATGTAGCAACTGGCATTACAACTTCAACTCCTCCACCAAAGGTTCAACCACCAGGAGTTGTTGATGATATTTCAAAAGCTTTATCAAGTCATGCAGCAGCATCCAGTGCTTCAATAACTCCACCAAATCCCTGTGAAAATAATGAAATTGCGAGAATTAAGACTTCTCTGATTGAGTTTATGAATAGGATGAGGCAAATTCAAGGTTTCTTGGATTCTTATGTCAATCCTGTTTTCAATCGTTTAGTAAACTTAGATGAAGAGATCAAAGGATTCGCATATAGAATTTTAGGAGTTGTCGCGGGGTTAATTTCAAAGGCAAGAGAATTTATTCTTTCAAAACTCGGTACATTAATAACAAAAACATTACCCAATTTAATTTCTAAATCTCTTATTCCAGTAGTATCTTCGGGTGCAAGAAAAGGAATTGATTTAATCTACTGTTTGTTTGAAAAACTTTTAACGTATATTTTTTCATTAATCAATGATTTACTTCAGGGGTTAATTAATAAGTTATTTGATGTTGTTCAATGCACTGTTGATAACTTCTTAAATGATATATTTACATCAATCAGTGATTTCATTGAAAAAAATATTTCTCCTATTCTAGAACAAATTAATTCAATTTTTGGTGGAGCACTTGGATCAGTCACCAATATCATCAGTCAAGCTTTAGGATATGCAGGAATTATTTTAAACTTCATTGGAGACTGTGACAACACTGAATGTTCAACTCCTTCTACTTGGAGCCCTTCTGGTGGAATTAAGTTTGAGTTCCTTGATAATTTCTCTACGTTGATCTCACAACTTGGTGGAGAAGACTTTGGCGCTTGTGATAATAGTTTGATTTGTTCAACTTCCATCTCACTCACTGGCGGTGGTGGTTATGGAGCAGAGGCAACACCAATTGTAGTTGGTGGTAAAGTTATTGGAGCAATAATCAATGAAAGTGGAACTGGATATCTTGTTCCACCAAAAGTTGTTGTTGAAGATAATTGTGGTGGATATGGTGCTGATTTAATTGCAATTATTGATGAGCCAGGCGGTGGAGGAACTGGTGATGGAGGCGGTGGAATTATTGAGATTATTATTGAAGATTCTGGGGATGGATACACTGACAATAGTCCAAAACTTTCCGATGGAATTTTTATGGGAGATTTGAGTGCAAAGACAACATCAGAAAATGGAAAGAAAGTTACATTCAAGGTTTCTTTATTGACAAAACCCAAGTTTAAAGTTAATGTAAATCTCACAAGCAGTAACACAGGTGAAGGTATTCTTGATGTATCTCAACTTACATTTACTCCATCCAATTGGAATAGAAAACAAACAGTTACTGTTGTCGGAGTCAATGATTCTATCATTGATGGTAACGTTACTTACAAAGTAAAAGCAGTTTCTTCTTCAAAAGATACGCTATATCGTAACAAAACTAAGAGCATTACACTTACAAACCTGGATAATGATGGTAACATTGTTGATCCTCCAGATTTGGGTGATGATTCACCAGAGTCAATCGATCCAAGAACGAAGTGTGGTTTCATCGCAGGAGTCTACATCAAGTCTCCTGGATATAACTATGATCCTGAAAATGATACAGTTTCAGTTTATGATTGTTCTGGTAACTTAGTACCTGAAGTTAAGATTGATTTGGTGTTTGGCCCTGAAAATTCAATTGTCCTTGCTGAAGTTAGACAGTCTGCTATCTTCTGTCAATGCTTGCCTACCATCAGAATAAATACAAGAACAGGATCTGATGCAATCTTAATTGCAAGTATGAGATACACAGGAATTACTCCAAAAGATCCAGAAAAAGTCCAAAGAATTTCCATTGTAGATTGTGTGAGTAGATAATGTCAGAAGATCAGAGGTATTGTTTAAGTAAAGAAAGATTCAGTGTTATCTCTGGGCAAAAGTTAGCTCCTCACGGTGAGACAATGTACGGAGTACTTACTGGAGAAGGTGATGGGACAATAATTTACAAAAACGGCAGAGAAGTTACCGTTGCAAAAGAAAGATCTTTAGAATTCGTCGGACAAAACATTAATTTGTCTGGCATTACTACTATCAGTAAAGAAGCTTCTGAGAAAGGATTCAATCCAGCAAAGTATATTTGTGCTGAAAAAGGTGATATAATGTTAGAGTCCAAACAAGGTAAGATTATCTTGTGTGCTACTCAAGTAGAAATATACTCTACAGGAAGTAAGTTAGATAAAACAGGTGGAGTTTTTATTCGGGGTAATACGACTGTTCAATTAAAGGCTCCAGACATTCAAATAAAAGGAACAAAAACTTGTGTCACAGGCACTCATTCTATTTCTATTATTGGTAAAAATTATTTGGATACTGTTTCTGGATTTCACGCAGCAACAACAGCTTCTGATTCTCTAATTCCTTGTGGTGGTGCTGTTACAAAAGCTTTATCTATTCTCACCACTCTCCAAAATGTTTTTAATGCGTAATTATGTCTAATAGCCCAAGTCTTCATCTAGATGTTTTATTTGTTGGGCAGCAAACAGTATTGCCGGCTCAATACTGTACCGCCTCTGGAGCCGCTGCATTTGGCGGTATTAGTTTATTAGCGGGCCCGATATTTTGTGGAACTCCAACTCCCGTTCAGTTTACTGCTTCTGCAGCTACAGCAATTGTTAACGTCGTACCATCTCTCAGTGTTCCTGGCGGTAACGCACTTAATATCAGTGCTGATGGATTGGGAACACTTCCCTATCCTGGAAATGGATTGGCTGTTAACGCCCTTCAGCATGTGATAACTTGTAATCTGACTTCTGGCATTACAATGAATCCTGCCAGTATTACAGTATTAACTCCAACATATAACTTTTTTGCAAATGAGATTCATGTTGGAACGGTAAGTCAATCAGGAGCAAAAACAGAAACTGGTGCAAAAGCTGATGCAGGTGCAAGAGTAGAAGCCAGTATTGCTGCTCAAAACGCAAATGTAACAGTTGCTGGAACTTTAACTGCTGCAGAAGTCGTAAATGCAATCACAACACTTTCTGCAACTTATTCATTAGCAGCTTCTAAAAAAGGATTTGATATTAAACACCCATCAAAAGAAGATTATAGACTTAGATATATTTGTCTTGAGGGCCCATCTGCAGAAGTTTATTTGAGAGGAAAACTTATTAAATCGAATGTGATTGAACTGCCAGAATATTGGAAAGATCTTGTAGATAGTGAAACAATAGGAGTAACTCTAACACCTCATAATTATTATCAAGAACTATTCGTAGAAAAAATTGAATGGGGATCAAGAATTGTCATAAAAAATAATTCAGGCGCATCAATTAATTGTAGTTATGTTGTGTATGGAGAAAGAAAAGATTTGAGTAAAAATATTCCAGAATATAAGGGCTTGACACCATCAGACTATCCAGGAGATAATACTGAATATGTTATAAATGGTTTATAATGAATAAAGTACATGAAATATTTCCTCTAATTGTTTATCAAGGAACTATAGATTGTCATGAAGAATTTAAAAAAGAAAATTTAGATTCTTTGCGAGATTATTGGTTTAATGGTTATGAAAATGAAAGTCCAGAGTATTCTGGAAAGATATTTGTTCATCATCAAGAAAGATATAAACCATTTTTCAAGTCATTGAAAAAAAATCTTGATGAGTACATGCAACATTTGAATGTTGATTCTAATTTACTGAGTTATCATATCATTAAAGCCTGGGTTGGGTGTCATATGGATGATACAACTCCATCAATAACTCCACACTATCATAATGAATCAAACATTAGTTTTGTTTATTATTTAAAAACTGATGAAACTTCAGACAAGTTTTGTATTAGTCAGGAAAGAAATAGAAATGAAGTTGCTGGAGGTTTATTTGAAATAGCAGAAAAAAGAAATACTTTATTGGGATATAATCGATATAATTGCAATTTCTATACAATAACTCCTATTGAAGGAACTGTTCTGTTGTTTCCAAGTAACACTTATCATTTTACTCAAAAATTTACAGAAAGAAGGGGTGAAAGAATTGTAATTCCTGGAGATATTCGAATTACCCTCAAATCAAATTGCCCAGACTATCATCAAGGATCTACTCACCCATCTCAGTGGTTAGAATTGTAGGGGGGGAATTTCCTGAAATAAATATTATATATTTTCTAAACATCGTACAGTTTAATTATGGCTGAGTCTGAAACTTCTAAATTTATAAAAGAAAGAATTAATAATAGAATTAAATTAAATGAAGAACAAACAGAATTTTTCAAAGAAAGAATCATTGTTCTTGATAATGAAAAGGCGCCATTAGATACTGCAATTAAAAGTATTGATAAGGTTGTTTTTGACGATATTACAAATGTCAATAATAAACTTCAAGATGTCAAAACTGCTTATAATAATAGAATTATCGCAGAGTGTAGAACAAATCTTTTTTGGAGGAGAACTGGAATTGGCACCGCGCCGAATCCATTTGGTCTTGGTTATCATATCGTACATACTTACAAATGCACTAAAACTACAACTTCGGGGTTTACTGGAATAACCACCTATATTTCTAGTGCTCCTGATGGGACATCTTCTCATTCTTCTGGATTACTTGCAGTGCAGAGCCACAACTTATATGGCATTCGATATTATGATGAAGCATACACAGAAGATATTGTCGATTCATTCGTCGCTGGATTCATTGGAACTGTCGGCTCAGGAAGTACAATTGTCACTGCATTAACCGCTTATAGTAGTCAGGCTTTGAGTGACGTCAAAACTGGACAACTTTTAATTTGTAAAAAAGATGGAGTATTTAACACAGAAAATAATGAAATTGTCAGTATTGGAACTACAGTAGCTGATTTATCTGTTATCAATTCTGGACTTTCAACTGAATCAGTTGTCTACAAACTTATCGTTGAGTCTAACGCTTCTGCAAGTGTTTCTGCTCCAGAGTCAAATGGATCTTTTGTTGAGTTTCAAATTTTAAAATCTGCAGATGAGGTTGGAAATTTTGATATTCCGTTTGGAAGAAGTCCATATTCTCCACAAACGATTGGAATTATGAACTCATCAACTATTGGTAAAGGTGTTAAGGTTGAATTTACAAATCAAGGTTATCCTTCCGCATCTCAAAGTTGGAGGCCAGAATTAGAAGGAGTCGATCTTCGAGATGGAAATGGTAAAATATCTGAACCACAAGTGAGTGCTGGAAAAATTTATTATGATATTGGATTTACTGTAAAACCACAAAAATTAGTGAATGAAAATTGGGTTGATGCATCTGAAGGTGATGTTGGTTATCTTTATTTTGGAGCAGGATTTCTAACTCCTGTTGACACTGCAAGAGTTATTAACCTAAGTCCATGCCCAACACAAGAAACTGCATTAACTAATGCAATTACTATTGCTAATGATGCAGAGGCTAATATTGCATCTGGAATTTCAACAATTAATACTCGATTGAAAGTTGCAACTGCCCTAAGAGAAGAACGAAGTACAGTAAACATTCAGATTTGGGGGCAAAGACAACTCCTGGGTAAACTTAAAGAAGAAAATTCAACTGGCAATACACTTAAGACTTATCTGAATAATAATGCAGTCTCTGGAATCATAACTTAATAAATATAGTATTTTTCTGGATGATAAATATTAACAGAAGAAAAATCCCCACATAATATCCAGATGGCCCTAACAAGATTAGAGAATTTCATCAAGAACGTTGAAGGTAACATTCTGTATGTTAACCCCAATGATTTAGATGCATCGGATTCTATTTTAAACCTAGGTAACTCTCTTACAAGGCCTTTTAAATCGATTCAGAGAGCTTTAATTGAATCTGCTAGGTTCTCATATCTTACTGGAAGTGATAACGATAAATTTGATAAGACAACGATTATTGTCTATCCTGGAGAGTATGTCGTTGATAACCGCCCTGGATATACTGTCTATGATAACTCTGGATCTGCAGTATATAAAGATGTAAATGGAAATACAATCGGATCATACCTGCCAACTGGATTAAATGAACTTTCAAACTTTGATCTTTCAGACTCAAACAATATTCTCTATACTTTTAATAGTTCTTCTGGTGGTGTAATTTTACCTAGAGGTACTTCAATTGTTGGTTTTGATCTTAGAAAGACTAAGATTCGCCCTCTGTTTGTTCCAGATCCTCAAGATAGTTCTATTAATAGGGCTGCAGTATTCAAAATCACTGGTGCTTGTTATTTTTCATCATTCACTATCTTTGATGCAGATTCTAAGGGATTCTGTTACAAAGATTATACAACGACAAAACATACTCCACTTTTCTCCCATCACAAACTAACTTGTTTTGAATATGCTGATGGTATTAATAAAGTAGGAACTACAGATCTAACAGATCTGCAAATATATTATTATAAGGTTGCACAAGCATTTGGTTCAAGTTCTGGTAGAAACATCGGAGATTTCCCATCTACAACAGATTTCCAACCAAAAATTGATGAGTATCGTATTGTTGCTGAAGTATCTGCAACCGATCTTGGTATTTCGTCAATTCGTTCGGGAGATGGTATTACTGGATCTACTACAATCACGATTACAACAACAGGAAGTCATAATCTTCAGGTAGATAGTCCAATCCGTATAACTGGTGTTTCTCAGGACGCATCAATTTATAATGGATCTTTTGTTGTAAGTGGAATCACCACTACAAATGGATTTAACTATATTGCAAGTTCGGTTCCAACTACATTATTACCTACGGTTGGATCATCCAAAGTGATGATTGAATCTGATAGTGTCAGTTCTGCATCACCATATATCTTTAACTGTTCCCTGCGATCAGTTTTTGGTATGAGTGGTTTGCACGCTGATGGTAATAAGGCAACTGGTTTCCGATCAATGGTTGTTGCTCAGTTCACTGGAGTATCTTTACAGAAAGATGATAATGCCTTTTTAAAATATGTAGATGGTATCTACAAAAATCAAACTCAATTAGGATCATCAATTTCTCTACATACTGATTCCGATGCCATTTATAATCCAGAATATTCAAACTTCCACATTAAAACTTCAAATGCTGCAATTATCCAAGCAGTTTCGATCTTTGCAATTGGATTCGCAGAACAATTCTTAGCAGAAACTGGTGGCGATCAATCTGTCACAAACTCCAACTCTAACTTTGGTTCTCTATCATTAAAATCTCTAGGATTTAGAGAAGATTCTTTTGATAGGGATGATGCTGGTTATATCACACACATCATTCCTCCAAAAGATGATCTTAATAATGAAATTAATGTCCCTTGGTTAAGTTTAGATACGTCATCGATTGTTAATGCTGGTGTAGGATACACTGATAAACTATATCTTGATGGATTTTCGGATCTAGATATTGAACCACCTTTCACTGTAGATTCATATAAAGTTGGTGCAAGATCTGGTGATCTACTCTATGTTAATCTTTCAAGTTCTGGAATCAGTTCAGCATATTCTGCTCCAATCATTATGGAAGGATCGACTTCTTCAAGTTTTGAAAAGTCGTTCAATGTACTCAGAAATGGATCTCTGAATACTATTACTTCAAATGAAACGATTACTTTAACTAAAGATCACAATTTTACTTCTGGGGAAAAAGTAATCTTGTTTGCTGAAGATGGAAATATTCCTGACGGATTATCTGCAAATACTATCTACTACGTTGTTGGTGTTGGAGCAACTACAATTAAGTTATCCGATACTTATAATAATGCAACTGCAACTTCTCCAATCACAATCAACAATATTCAAAATAATGGTGGTAAATTGAGAGTTGTCAGTAGAGTGTCTGACAAAAAACCTGGAGAATACGGGCATCCAATTCAATTTGATTCTACAAACAATAAGTGGTATCTGCAATCTACATCCTCTTCTACAAACACAATTAGAAGTGGAATGATATCTATTGGAGTAACTGCAATTAACTTCCAGTCTCCAGTTGCATATATCAAGAGAAAAGAAGATAATCGATCACTCACTGATAGAACATATCGTGTTAGATATGTTATTCCAAAGGAAGCAACTTCTGCTAGAATTCCAAGTGACGGATTTGTTTTACAAGAGTCGAAAGATGTTGAAGAGGATACGACATCAACACTCACCAATTCATCTCAACTTCGTAATACAAAAATTATTGCTACGGCTACCTGGACTTCAAATATAGCCACTATAAGAACAGAAAAACCACACGGTTTCTTACCTGGAGACGTTGTTAAGGTTACTCAAATTACAAGTACCTCCAATACCAGTGGAACTAATAATCTTGGATACAATGGCATATTTACAATTATCTCTATTCCAACAACAAAAACCTTTACTTATGCATTGACAACTAATCCTGGTGTCTTTACAAATATAATTTCGACGAGAGATTCGAATCTTCCAATTGTATCTAGAAACAAGTTTAATGAAGTTTTCAGTGTATTTAGAAGTGAAACGATTCAATCATTTGTTCCATCAAAGAGAGATGGTGTTTACTACTTAACTCTATTAAAAGGAAGTGTATCGCCAACAGCTTCTCAGTTTACATCAGCTAAGTTCAATCAACCAATTCGTGACTTATATCCGGCTCAAGATAGAGATAACTATAATACAGATCCTGAAGCATCAAAGACAGTTGCATTGAACTCAAGTATTGGTAGAACTATCTTAAACGATACTAGAAATAGTATTACAAAAGAAACAATTAATGAGTTTCTCAAAAATACCAGTGTTGCAATTGCTGTCACGAGTATTGTATCAACAGGTACAAGTGCTACTTTACATTCTAAAACTGTTCACAAATTAAATCCTGCACTTTCCTTAAATTTAGTGAGTGGTGGAACTGGATATGCAAGTACAAATAGAAACGTTCTTCTACTTGGTGGTAATGGAGAAGGATTATCTATAAACGTCACTTCAGTCAGCAGTGGATCAATTACTGGTTGGGATATTGTAGATGGCGGAACAAATTACACTGTAGGAGCAGCTGTAACAGCAACAGCCACTGGTGGAGGAAATGCAGTATTTACGATTGCAACTATTCGCAATGATGTTGGCAAAGTTGTTCAAGTAAGTGGTATTACGACAACAGGTTTTGGTGGAGAAAATAATCCATACAATACAGTTAACAGAATCATATCTATTGGTGATACAAAACAGTTCTCATATTCTATTTCTACAACTGGTGGAACATATGATTCTGGTGGACAATTCTATGTTTGTGATCGTAGTGTAGGAATCACCTCCATTGTTTATAACTCAACAACTGGTATTGCTACAGTTTCTACTGGTTCAACTTCTCACGGATTGTTAGTTTCAAATCGTTTCAATATTGTTGGGGCTTCACAAACACAATTCAATGGAACTTATCTTGTAGATAGTAGAGTAGGATTAACAACAATTGCAACTTTCATTGGTAAGGGATTAAGTTTACCATCTTACAGTGGAGGTTCATTTATTGTTAAGAACTCACTTTCTTCTCAGGGAGATTCTACTGGTGTAGGTGATGAGAATCTTGGCAATAGATTAGTTCCAATTTATGACAATCAAACAACTCATACTACTGCATCAATTACTGCATCCTCAACATCTGTTGGAGTTTCTACTATTGCCGACTTTAGAAAAGGAGATTATGCTCAGATTGATGATGAGATCGTCAGAATTTCCTCTGATCCTTCTGGTTCCTCAATTTCAATCATTCGTGGTTTATTGGGATCAATTTCTGGATCTCACTCCTCTGGATCTGAAGTTAAGAAGATTAGAATCCTCCCAATAGAACTTCGTCGCCCATCATTCATTCGTGCATCAAATCATACGTTTGAATATATGGGATTCGGCGCAGGTAACTATTCAACAGCGTTACCACAAAGACAGGTTAAAGTTCTTACTAAAGATGAACAACTCTTGTCTCAGAAGAAGTCGGATTCTGGCGGTGTAGTTGTTTACACTGGTATGAATGACTCTGGTGACTTCTATATCGGTAACAAGAGACTCAGTTCAAATACTGCACAAGAAGAAACACTTGAAGCTCCAATCTTTGAGTATTATGGAGAACCAACTACTGAAAAGAGACTCAGTGCTATCTTTGATGATATTATTGTTAGAGATGGAATTAAAGTTGAAGGTGGTTCTGGAAATAGAGTCAGAAGTCAATTCAATGGACCTATTCTACTTACCAATAAAACAACTTCAACTTCAAGCATAGAATCCAAGAGTCTTTTAGTTAAAGGAGATTCTGAGAACCCATCAACAATCACGGTAGGTATTTCAACTCCTACACAAACTGGGCAAGGTGGTGATATTGTTCTTCAAGACTCGCCAATGAGTGGAACTTCTGCAGGATCCTACTTAGGTTGGGTTTGGACTGATTCTTGGAAAAGATTTGCTCCAATCAGCACAGACAGAGATTCTTTTACTTTATTAGTTGATAAAATTGGTATTGGTTTAACCAATCCAGATCGTGCAATTAAGACTTTAGGTTCAGCTCAATTTGGCCCTACTGTTGTTTCATCTTTACTTGTAACTGGTATTGCAACTTTCTCAAGCCCGCCAGTGTTTGATTCAAGTACATTTAATAACATTTTCGTTAACAATTTTGGTGGATTTAAGGGGCAAATCAGTGTAGGAACAACAACAACTCCAAATACAATCTGGCCTCCAACTGCAAATTCTAGTTGTGTAATAAACATTGCCAACATAGCTGGTATTTCGCCAGTTTCAGCTCAAATCATTGTAGGCCCCCTGGGCCCTGGATCATCAACAACTTTTGTCATTCATACAATACCTATTGCATCTTTCAGAAGTGCTAAGTATCAAATTCAAGTCAGCGTTGGATCTAGTCATCAAATGTGTGAGATGGGAGTAATTCATGACGGAACTACTGCTCATCTTACTCAATATAATGAAGTTACAACTGGATCTCAAATTGTTTCGTTCTCGGTAGGTATTAGTGGATCAAACTTAGAATTATCTTCAACTATGAGGAATGGATCAGGTTCTCAAGTTACATTTTCACATAAGGGAATCTGTCAAGCAATTGCAGTTTGATACTCATTGGGTATCAAAAAAGAACATATGAAATAATCTTGAATCATATTTATCGTATCCAAAGTATTTGGAAGCGGTGTGGGGGCATCTTGCATCCCAAATCGTAAGACGATTGAACACATTGGCTACAACGTCAATGTGTTCCCAGGGAGTTGGATCTAGATGTTTCTTTTCCCAAATAACATCAGATCCTTCAGTATTGACGTGACGGATACCAGTCTTCTTATGGGCAAGCAAGGAAGTTCCACACTCATAAGGAGCATCAGGAGTTAAGTAAACTGTTGCTGCCCAAGTTTGTGCATCAGCGTGATAAACCAAAGCATCTTCGCAGGTGCAATATTGAAATCTCCCACACATACCATGAGTTTCCATCCAGTTAGAAATTTTCATTCCCATAATATTTTCAAACATTTCTTTAGTTCCTGGAATTTCAAACTGATGTTCGGTTCTTCTTCCTCTATGGTAATCACTAAAGAAAAAATCCTGTGTCAAAGCAAATTCACGAACAGATAGGGGATCTTGATAAAAGTTATCAACAACCCATAGAGTTGAATTAAAGATTGAATTTGTGGTTTGATTATCTAATGTGTATCTCATGGTTCTACTGCATTTTCACAAAGTTTGCAAAGTTCAAAACATTGATTGTTTTCAGGCACAATATCTTCATAATCTTGTTCGTAAAGATTTCCAATGATATGTTTTAATCCATAATCCATACAACATAATGATACATCACCATTTGGAAGAACCACATTATGATATAACTTCTCAAGACATCCACAAGTCATTTGTTTGTCACCATGGTTTGCCATTTTCCATTCTGATTTTCTTTCCAATAGTTCGGGTTTCATAATCATTTCCCCAACCAGATTACCCGCTCTTGCCCACATATCATAAACTGGAGCTGTTGCAAAAACGTGTTTGACATCTTGATGAACTGATCCCATACACATTGTTGTGAAGTTATGAATTTCATTCTGAATCTTTCCAATATGTTCAATTAGTTTGATATAACGTTTAGTGATTGGATGTTTTGCTTTTCTTTCTTGATCTGGTAAGTGTAAAGTAAAACACCCATTTGGATTTCCAGCAAAAGGAATGTGTTTGATACGTTCAATATCATCAATACTCATACCAATACCAGTTGTAAATATTGAGATCGGATGCCCCTTTTCATGAGCATATAAAACCATATCAGTGCAATCTTTGTTTAACCAAGGTTCAGTAAAACCAGCAAAGGTAACTCTAACTTCTTGTGGGAGTTTGTCAACTGCTTTCTTGAAATTATCCAGTGTCATAAATTTTTTGCCTTTATATGACTTTTGAAGTGTTCTTTGTGGGCAAAAAACACAATCTACAACGCAACCATTTTTAGTGTCAATGGAAGTTGTGAACTCCATTGTTGGAGCAATGGAGTTTCTCCAACGGTTTTTACCACTAAAACGATTATCAATATAAAGATTGATTGTGGTGTAGTAGTTTAGAAACCATTCGCCATTATCAGTTCCATACAAATGTTGTTTGATATCCACATAATCTGCTGAATAGATCTCATAGTTTGAAAATTGTTTCAGATAAGTTTCTCTGAAGTGAAGAAACTTATCTCTAAATTCTGGAGTACCAAGGTGAAACTCGCCAGCAATCTTCTTCACATTATTTTTGATCCAAGATAGATTCTCATCATTGAAGATGTCATACTCTCCACCTTCACAATCAGTCTTTATGAAATCAATTTTTGTAATTTGATTCTGTTCAACAAAATCTTTAAACTTGATTGAAGAAATTATTTTTGCATTTTCTTTCTCACAAGTTTCTTTCAAAGTGATATCAAACAATCCAGAACTTTTAAAAGAACCAGAAACAGAGCCAATGGCTTGATTGACACAAGTTACACGTTCATCAGAAACATTATTGACTAGAGTTTTATAAAGATCTTCGTGTGGTTCAAAACAATAAACCTTGGATGGATTTTGTTCTTTAATCAGATGAGTAAATGGGCCAACACTTGCTCCCACATCAAAGACAACATCTCCCTCTTCTACTTTGAAGAACTTTTGATAGACGTTATCAATAAAGATTTTTCTTTCTGCAGTCTTTCTAAACCAATCATTTTTTGCTGCATCTCCCCAGTCAAAATCTCGATACTTTTTTGGAAGATAAACATTATGAAGCCCTTGAGAAGTTTTAAACAATCTTTCTATATTATTTTCTACAGCTTGTTTATGAATTTCATCCAGATCATAATTGGAATGAAGATCTTCAAAGAGATCTCTACTTTCATTGCACAATCCAATCCACCAGGATGATACGGCTTTCTCAAATAGAATGCTATAGAATCCAGGATATTCAACTTCTAAGTCTAGTGGTTGAAGATTTTGATCTGCAACTTTTTCACCAATAGATGCAATTAGATAAGAGTCAGCATAATTCTGCTCTTTTTCATAAAAACGACTCAGAAGAAAATATCCTTCTGGGCGATTGGGAAGAATTGCTAGTGCGTGTTGAAAAAGCCCTTTGACACTTGTATTTCTACAACCTTGACGACTGAAACAAAGCCCTGCACGAAGAATACATTGATACTGAATGAGACTTGAATCAGAACGTTCTGCGGTTCTAAGATAATATGAAACTGCTGATGCAGATTGATTTAGATCATCGTAATAGATGGCAAGTTTAAGATTATTTTCTGGATTTTCTGGGTTCTGAACAAAGTTATTCAGTAAAGTTTGCAAATTATGATCAACCATTTAAAAATTCCTCTAATACACTTTCATCAAATTTAAGAAGATATGCTGCATTATCCTGAAAACCAAACGTCATTAACATATTATCATTATGTATCGCAAGCCCAACACAGAACTCTACATGCCCGCCCATAATAGAAAATCTTTTAGAGAACTTTTGCAGTCTAAAGTTCTTATCCCAATATATTACTCGGTGATAATAAACTGCATCTTTTCTTCCAACTTCACTTTTAAATAAGTCAACTTCATGAGTGATTGCAACATAACCGTCTTTCCAAGGAACTAGTTGAGAACCACCTCTCGGATAACCATCCATTTCCTTTGGATCATCCGTGAAAATTTGTTCTGAACTTCCATCAACAAGATCAATCTTGACAAGTTCAGTAGGATTGCTCCACTTGATATAATGATATGGTTTATCTAAGATTGGCATCCAATTCTTTTCACAATAAGAATTAGGATCTAATGGTGGTTGAATTCGTAGTTGTGAAATTTGTTTAACTCTATCTCTAGTCACAACAATTTCACATAATTCCATTCTTCCTGTTCCAATCGTATCTTCATCTCTTCTTACTCCAGATAGATAAAGTTTTCCATTCCATCGGAAAATACGAGCATCTTCAAGCCCAATAAATTCCCACAGTTCTTTATCTGGGAATGATGAAGTATCTACTCGACAATATCGTTCGATCTCATAATTATCATTTAACTCCAGATAATAATTCCAAGTTCTTAAGTGAATATCATTTTCTGGATGAATATAAGTCAAAGGGCCATAGGGATGTTGAAATAATTTTTCTTCTGAATGATAAAATGTATAGTTAACAGAACGAAGATTAATTAAGATTTTTCCATTGTCAATATAAATTGATGGATTCATCAATCCAAGCCCATTGGTGATCTCGGAGTCAATGATTAATGGATGAATTGAACCGCCTTTTTCAAAGGCTACTTGTGCAAATGTTTTCATTTATAATAACTTCTATGATTGTATTCTACCAGATTTAAAATGAGGTGTCAATTATAAATAAGTGAAGAGTTATATAACTCATATAGGTATATACCGAGGATTATTGCCACATGGCTGAACCAACGATTAAGATTAAAAGATCTTCCGTCGCAGGAAAAATACCCACCACAGGTAATTTATCTCTAGGCGAATTAGGGCTGAATACTTACGATGGTAAGTTGTTTCTCAAACAAGATAAAGGTGGAGTTGGTGTAGCTACTACAGTCATTGCGGTTAATCCTTGGAATGTTGGAGTTGGAAGTGATTCTTATGATCTTAATTTTACTGCTGGAAACGTCGGCATAGGAACCACAAATCCATCAGAAAAACTTCATGTTCAAGGTGACTTAAGAATTACTGGAGGAATTTATGATTCATCAAATAATATAGGTTCAGCAAGTTCAGTTTTAAGTTCCACTGGAACTGGATTATCATGGGTTACTCCTCAGTCAGGAGCACAAGGCACTACAGGAACTCAAGGAACCACAGGAACTCAAGGAACCACAGGAACTCAAGGTGTTCAAGGAAATCTTGGTAGTAGAAATTATTCAGTAACAAATAGTGGAGCAAGTTCATATACAATAGACGGTGCATCCAATCCAACTTTAAATTTATTGCGTGGATTTACTTATACCTTTAGTGTTAATGCATCTGGCCATCCATTCTGGATTAAAACTGCACAAGTTACAGGAACTGGAAGTGCTTATAGTAGCGGTGTAACAAATAATGGAACTGCTGTTGGAACAATTACATTTGCAGTCCCCTATGATGCCCCCAGTACTTTATATTATATCTGTCAGCATCATAGTGGGATGTCTGGAACAATATCAATTACTGATATTGGACCTACAGGTGCTCAAGGAACCACAGGTACTCAAGGAATCACAGGTACTCAAGGAACCACAGGAACTCAAGGCACTGATGGAACTCAAGGTGCCACTGGTGCTGGAACTCAAGGTGCTCAAGGAACTACAGGTACTCAAGGCACTACAGGGACTCAAGGAACCGTAGGAACACAAGGTACTACAGGAACTCAGGGAACCACAGGTACTCAAGGTGTTCAGGGTGCAAATGTCCAGAGAACTAATCATAGTTTTACTGCGACTTCTGGACAAACAACATTCAGTGTAACCTATGGTAGTGCCACTAATATTGATGTTTATGTTAACGGTGCTCACCTTGGTTCATCAGATTATACGCCAACTGATGGAACTAGTGTCGTTTTAGGTGTTGCTCTAGTTGCTGGTGATAGTGTAGAAATTAGCACTTATGATTCTGCTGGTCCTCAAGGAACTACAGGGCCTCAAGGAACTACAGGTACTCAAGGAACAACAGGAACTCAAGGCACTGATGGAACTCAAGGTGCCACTGGTGCTGGAACTCAAGGTGCTCAAGGAACTACAGGTACTCAAGGAACAACAGGAACTCAAGGCACTGATGGAACTCAAGGTGCCACTGGTGCTGGAACTCAAGGTGCTCAAGGAACTACAGGTACTCAAGGCACTACAGGCACTCAAGGCACCACAGGCACTCAAGGCACCACAGGTGTTCAAGGTGCCACTGGAGAGGGCACTCAAGGAACTACAGGTACTCAAGGCACTACAGGCACTCAAGGCACCACAGGTGTTCAAGGTGTCACTGGAGCAGGCACTCAAGGCACTACAGGAACTCAAGGTGCCACTGGAGCCACGGGAGGTACAGGTGCTCAAGGAACTCAAGGCGTTGCTGGGGCAGGTACTCAAGGGGCTAGTGTTCAAGGTGTACAAGGTATTCAGGGAATCACAGGAGGTACAGGTGCTCAAGGTGCTACTGGAGCCACAGGAGGTGCAGGAGGTACAGGTGCTCAAGGTGCTACTGGAGCCACAGGAGGTACAGGTGCTCAAGGTGCTACTGGAGCCACAGGAGGTGCAGGAGGTACAGGTGCTCAAGGTGCTACTGGAGCCACAGGAGGTGCAGGAGGTACAGGTGCTCAAGGTGCTACTGGAGCCACAGGAGGTGCAGGAGGTACAGGTGCTCAAGGTGCCACAGGAGGTACAGGTGCTCAAGGTTCTACAGGTGCTCAAGGAACTAGTGGGGCATCATTGTCAGGACAAAGTAATAGTGGAGATTGGAATTTTGCATCATCAACAAACGGAAATACTTCATATCCATATGCATCTATAGAACTTAGAGAATCTCAATTTGGAGGTAGTGGTAGTTATACTCCACCAAGACTTTCATTCCATTGGGGAGGTGTTGTTGCCTCGCAAATTGCAGTAGAAAGTAGTGGTAGAATTGCAATTCTAAACAATCCAGGAACAGGGTATGAAAATCTTATAGCGAATATAATTACTGGTACTACTGGCACATTTAGTGGAAATCTTACAGTCTCTTCAGGAAATGCTACTGCTGGCGGCATTATTCTTGCAGATGATGGTGATATTGTAGATCTTAATGATGGATTCTGTGCCATGAGATTCTCTAATGGAGTAAGAATTCATTCTGGAAATAGAACTGGATCTGCTGTTATTACTTTAGGAAGTAATGGTAATATCTATGCGGGATGGATTAATTCTATATCTGGTGAACTTGGTGATTGGGGTAATGGTACTACCAGATATACTGCATCTAATGATCAATATCTAAGATATCTGACTAGAAACTCAATGAAAGTTCAACTTGGAC
>Ga0194119_10001736_pt1 | contig 38882 bp, 34 predicted proteins | sample TA2MahC100mmetaG_FD_148620 | JGI IMG/M metagenome (GOLD analysis project Ga0194119, IMG submission 148620) | Freshwater microbial communities from Lake Tanganyika, Tanzania - TA2015018 Mahale Deep Cast 100m | ecosystem: Environmental > Aquatic > Freshwater > Lake | place: Tanzania: Lake... | reverse complement strand
TATGAAAGATTTTTGTGAGGATTTGGTAAAATATGTGTTTCATCCGAAACGGTTAGATAGATTATGTGAAAAATATTCAATGGATATGTTTGATTTATTAGAATTGCTTTAATGTTAAAAAAATTAAAAAAATTAAAAAACTTTTTATTTGGATTTTATTACGAGTTTTTTTGGGACATATTTTTTATCTCTCCTATTATAAGCACCTTCTAAAATTTTCCTATAATGGTCGGTGTAATTGGTATAACTACCGAAGTATTACACCTTTTAACATTTACTATGCTTCGCTGTAACGCCGATTTTTACGGCATAAAAAATTAAAAAGTATAATGGCGAATTTCACGCCTTACCTAGTTATCTTCCTTAATGGAGTATCGCAGGCATTTATTCTTTTTCCCTAAAACATTTTGGTCTTCTTTTTCCTTGTTTTTGTTCGCTTCGCATAACATTGTAAAAGGTGTAAAATTATAAATAAAATAGTTGTCTAGTTTGTCTAATGCTTCCTCCAATAGTAGAGCCATATACTGCTTGATATTTTTTTGCTCTATATGTTTTTAATTTACATTTTAGTTGCGTTCCTTTTTTTGCGTCTTTGTTTTGTGTAATTAAAGATATATTTTTTTTACGATTTTTACGTGTTTTATTAATGCGATGTACAAACATTTATATTATAAATAATATAATATAATTTAATTTATGAGAATAATATTATTCTAAATACGAGAAGCAGCGGCAGCTTTAGAAGCAGCACGTCCAGCAGCTTCAGCAGCTGAAGCAGTCTTGCTAGCAGCCTTCTTAGCAGAGCGAGCTGCAGTAGCAGCACGTCCAGCAGAAGCAGAGCGAGCTGCAGCGGCAGCACGTCCAGCAGCCTTAGCCGCAGCCTTAGCAGCAGCCTTAGCTTGAGCAGCAGCAGCGGCAGCACCACGAGCAGCAGCGCGTTTCATTGTTTTTGCAGCACCACGAGCGCGATGTGCAGAATTAGATCTAGAGTGAGAACGACGACGAGTAGCCATTTTATATATTACTCTTAGAAAAAAATTATAATTTCTAAATATCTAAATATCTAAATATCTAAATATCTAAATATTAAAAAAAATTGTTTCTAAATTACTACCAAATAGTATCTGTAGAAGACCAATACATTTTATCGCCTTTTTTTATATTATATAAACTTCTAAATAATTCTAAACGAGCCAATGGACAATTTGTTCTATATTTATCCATTGGATGGGGATTTGTTTTTAACTGAGCTTTTATTGCTTCATCAAATATTTTTTGGCGAGCTTGAATTGCTAAATAAACGTAGAATGCATGAAAAGATAACGCACGAATAGGAACAATATCTTCATGCATATCTTGAAAATCTTTCAAATAATTTTGACATATCGCCATACCTGAAATATCTGCTAAATCTTCACCAGTACTTAAACTTGCGTCCATTTTTATTCCATCATATTCTGCAAATGTTTCATATTGTTTAATAACATTCTTAACCTTTTTATTAAATATTTTACGGTCATTTTTTGTCCACCAGTTGTGTAAATTTCCCTTTTCGTCATATTTACTTCCTAAATCATCTAAACAATGAGACATTTCATGAGATAAAGTATATCCTATATGAGCTAAATTATATTCAATTCCTCTTTCATCTAAATCTATAAATGGTTTTTGTAAATATGCTAATGGAACATAAATAGAATTTTCAGTAGGTGTATAATATGCATTTACTACATAAGACTGTTTTCCTATAATCTTAAATTCTTCCCAATCAATTATAGGTATATCTATGTCTGATGATTTTCCGTCTAATGTAATCATTTGTTTTGTTCTCCAAAACGCACATTTTCTTAAATTTTGATAAGCTTCTCTATTATTATAATCTAAAATTGGATCCTCTCTTAATATCTTTGGACTTCCTACTTCTAGTTTAATATTTTCAAGTTTTAATAAAGCATATTTTTTTGTAGATGGAGATAACCATGTGTTTCGTTTAATTATTCTTTTATATACTGTTAGTAAATCAGATGCTAAATTATGAGTATAATCAATATATTGATTATTTTTATTTCTTTCAATGTATTCATTTGTTAAAAATGTATTAAAACATAATGACATTCCAAAAATTGGATATATTTCTTTCGGATAAGGGAGTGGTTGGCCTTTAATAAATTTTTCGTGGAAATTGTAATATATTATCCGCCCCTTTGTATGAAAACGCATTAATTGTCTAAATGCTATATATAAAAAATAACTTCTCCATTTTATACTTTTCCAAGCATCATTTTCTAATAATATATCCATAATACATTTTAAATAATTAGTACTTGTACAAATAAATTTATTAGGTACATCTGTATATCCTATTTTTTTCGCCATTTTTTCCCAATCAAACCCATATTTTTGTAATGCTTCAGTTTTTGTTACAATATTATATCCATCTGGGTTATCATTTTTAATAGAATCACATCCCAATGCAGATAATATATCATATTCACAATCCCAAATATCGTTTGGGTTTATTCCATTATGTTTTCCTAAAAATAATTCAAACATCATAGTAATAAATTCAAAATATTTGTGTTTAAACATTTTTTTATATTTTTTTGTATCAGCATTATCACCATTATCTTCAATATATATTTCATAGTCATAAATTGTTAGTTGAGGTGCTGAGATTGTTGAACTATAGTATTTTATATTTTTCTCATCTTTTAAAACTGTCCAAACTAAAGGACATCCCCAAGAAATTATTTCATTTTTATTCTGTCCACCTAAAATTTCATATATATCATTGCTCGCAATTCTTGTATCAATTAATTTTATATAAAATTTTGCATAATTTTCAGCAGATGTGTCATCTAAATTATAAAGAGATTCATATACATTTTTTATAGCTTTTGATTTAGCAGAGTTATTTGTTTTAATATACTCTTGTATAATATCAATCAACTCATAATATACTTTTTCTTGAGTAACTCTAAAACTATCTACTTGCACATAATATTTAAGGTTTTTTTTTAGTTCTTCATTTTTATTACTTAACCATTGATAGTTAATATAAGTATAATAATCATCTTGAAGACGATACTTTGTTGGGGTAAAAGGAGTTTTAAATAATTTAATTAGTTCTTTTTCAGTATCTTTAAAATGTTTTTTTAAGTTATCTTTAAAAGATAATTCATATTGTTCTTCAAATCTACTAAAAGTATTTGCGTGTTCGCGACAATACACTTTTAATTCTTTTTGAGACGGCCTACATTTACGAGTTTGATTGTGATACATTTTATTTTTCTTTGTTTTCATATATATTATTACAATATTATTTACAATTACATAAAGAGTTTAATTTTACAGTTTTTAACCTTAAAGCAATTCCAATAAATCAAACATATCCATTGAATATTTTTCACATAATCTGTTTAACCGTTTCGGATGAAATACATATTTTACCAAATCCTCACAAAAATATTTCATATTGTCCATCATTTTTTTATAATCATATTTACAAATTATTTTACAAATATTTTTATTTTTTGATAACTCAAGCCAATTAACTTTATCTAAATTATTTTCTAAAATAGGAATAGCATTTGGATTATTTGATAATATAACCCAATCAACTTTATCTAAATTATTTTCCAAAATATGAATAGCATTTGGATTTTTTGATAACCAATTCCAATTAACTTTATCTAAATTCTTTTCCAAAATATGAATAGCATTTGGATTTAACGATAATTCTTTCCAATCAACTTTATCTAAATTCTTTTCCAAAATATGAATAGCATTTGGATTACTGGATAAACTAAACCAATTAACTTTATCTAAATTATTTTCCAAAATATGAATAGCATTTGGATTACCTGATAACCAATACCAATCAACTTTATCTAAATTATTTTCCCAAATGCTATACGCATTTGGATTGTGTGATAACATGTACCAATCAACTTTATCTAAATTATTTTCCAAAATATGAATAGCATTTGGATTCATTGATAAGCCAAGAAAATAAACTTTGTTAAATTTTTCTAAAAGGGGTATAGTATTTTGATTAATTATTAACCCAATCCAATCAACTTCTTTATCTAAATTGTTTTCCAAAATAGGAATAGCATTTGGATTATTTGATAACGCGCTAAAATAAACCATATCTATTTTTTTTTCCAAAATATGTATAGCATTTTGATTTAACGATAAACCAGTCCAATCAACTTTATCTAAATTGTTTTCCAAAATATGTATAGCATTTTGATTTAACGATAATTCATACCAATTAACTTTATCCAAATGATTAAAAGTATAAATAGGTTCTCCAATCATTTTAATATGTGTTATTTCAAATTCAAAAAATTCAAATAAAAATTTCAATTTTTTACACCTTTTTACATTTCAAACGCCGATTTTTACAGCATAACCGATTACACCGACCGAAAAGAAAAATGAGACAAATAATAGATTTTCTCCAAATGTTTCTTTTATTTTATTTAAGAATTTATCAATACTTTTCTTACCATAACTATATTGTCTAAAGCAATTCTAATAAATCAAACATATGCATTGAATATTTTTCACATAGTCTATCTAACCGTTTCGAATGAAACACATATTTTACCAATTCCTCACAAAAATTTTTCACACTACTCTAAAATACACACTGCTATAAATACGCACTGCTCTGATTTATTTTATAATAATTTTTGTGAATTTTGTGAATCAATAAATGTTTTAGTTTTAATTAATTTTTTTTCTAATTTTGAATAATCAATATTAGTGGTCATGTTATAAAGTATAACCTGTTGAATAGTTCGTTCATTAGATTTAGATTGAACAAATGTCAGTAATTTATCATAATTAATAATAAATTGTTCTTTTATAAAATGATAAAAAATTTGAAATGGTTCAGGAATTTTATTATTTAAAAACATGTCGCAAATTGCAAAATCAATATTTTTAAATTCAATAGATTTTTGATAAGGTATAAAATCTGTAGATGTATTGCTTCGCCCTGGTTCATTTTCAAAAGGTGCATGATTTAGAAGTGAACATAATGTTAGTAATATACTATTAATAGTTTGACATGAAGACCATTTATCACCAGACCATGTATTAAGAATAGATACACAAACTTTACCACATTTATACAAATTTGGATTAAAGCGTGTTACGCCGTCATTAGTCATATAAGTAACTTTGGGTGGAGTAAATGGATAATCAATTGGATAATCAAATTTAAAAAAATAATATCCTCCAAAATAAGGTGTATTAGAAGGACCAATAATCATAGCATACCCTTTGGTAATATCGTCATTATCATGAGAATAATAAATGTTATTATCATGTAAAGGATGTCTAATAAGTTGTCTTACATCTTTTAAAAGACGTTTAATTGTTTCAGTATAAATAACTTTTTTAGATTCAGTCATAATATATATATATATTTAATTGTATTTAAATCGGTTTATGGTGTACATATGTATATAAATTCAATTCAAAACTGTATTATAAATTAAAAAAAAAATGAAATAGAAAATATTTATATAATATATCAATAAATGGAAACTATGACTTTATCATCATCGCAATATAATGACTTGTCCGATTTCTTGTCAAAGCATTATGTTAATAAAAATACAGGAAATCAAAAAAAAATAACACATACAAGAATAGCTAGTCAAGAATTAAATGTATATGGTGGTGTGTATAGCATTGATAAAGAAGAGTTACCAATATTTCGTAGATTATATTATGAACATGTATTTGTTAAAGGTCGTAGAGAGTATCTAACTGAGAGACAATTAGATGGTTCAGGACCAATTTTACTTGATTTAGATTTTCGTTACGATTATAATGTAACAAAACGGTTGCATACTTATGAACATATACAGGATCTAGTGCTGCTTTATTTGGAAGAACTTAAGGAATTCTTTGTTTTTGAAGAAAAGTCATTTCCAATTTTCATTATGGAAAAGTCAAATGTAAATAGAATTGCTGATAAACAAATAACAAAAGATGGAATTCATATAATAATTGGAATTCAAATGGATAATACTTTACAAACAATGTTACGTGAAAAAATATTAGAACAAATTGGAGATATATTTGAATTACCATTAAAAAATCAATGGAATGATGTCTTAGACAAAGGTATAAGTGAAGGTGTTATAAATTGGCAAATGTATGGTTCTCAAAAACCTAGCAATGAAGCTTATAAACTAACTTACTATTTGACAGCTAAATTAGATGTAAATGATAATAATTGGTTGACAACAGCAAAAGATCCAAAAGATTTTGATTTATTAAAAGATCTACATCTATTATCAGCACAATATGATGGTCATATAAAATTTGATTTAAATGAAAAAATTAAAGAAGAGTATAATAAACGTCGTGAAAATAAAACAAATAAACAAAAATCGTCTTCAAAAAGTAAGATAAATATAATTTTTGAAGAACAAGAAGGTGAAATACAGTTAAGCGATATAAAAAATCAAGAGACACTTAAGAAGGCAGTAGATAATATAATGGGAAATATAAAAGTAAATGAGCAGTATATTAAAGAAACACATCAATATGCTCAAATTTTACCAGAAAAATATTATAAACCTGGTTCTCATTTACTTAATACACAAGTAGGTTTTGCGTTAAAACATACAGATGATAGATTGTTTCTATCATGGATTATGTTAAGAGCAAAAGCATCAGATTTTGATTTTAATGATATTCCACATCAATATAAAAGATGGAAAAATGATTTTACAAAAAGACCAGATGGAGTAACAAGAGCATCTATAATGTATTGGGCAAAACAAGATGCTTATGAAGAATATAAGAAAGTGAAGGCAAATACAGTAAACCAATATATAGAAGATACAATATTTGACGCAGGTGATTGGGATTATGCTATGGTATTATATCATTTATTTAAAGATAAATATGTATGTAGTAGTATTACAAATAAAAAATGGTTCGTATTTAATAAACACAGATGGGAAAAGGATGAAGGTCAGCGTTTAAGAATGGCAATTTCAAAGGATTTATTTGAATTATATTCGGCAAAACAAAGTGAGTATTTATCAGAATCTCAACATTATGAGCCAAGTGATGAAAATCATGAAAAATTTCAAAGAAAAATAAAGAAAATAGCAGAAATTTGTATTAAATTAAAGAAAACAAATGATAAAAATAATATTATGCGTGAGGCAATGGAGATTTTCTTTGATAAAGATTTTGCGAAAAATATTGATTCAAATCCATATTTAATGTGTTTTACAAACGGTGTATTTGATTTCAAGACAAAACAATTTAGAGATGGTTATCCTCAAGATTATATTACAAAAACTACAGGAATTTCATATACTCAATTTGATTCAGTAAATGATGTAGAAATAGCTAATGAGATAATAGAATTTATGAAACAATTATTTCCTCAGCAAGATTTATGTAAATATATGTGGGATCATTTGGCATCTGTATTGATTGGTGTGAAGAAAGAACATGCTTTTAATATTTACAGAGGTTCTGGTTCAAATGGTAAATCAATTTTGACTGATTTAATGTCTCAATGTCTTGGAGATTATAAGGGTACAGTTCCAATTACATTAGTAACAGATAAACGCAGTTCAATTGGTGGTGCGACTCCAGAAGTAATGCAATTAAAGGGTGTAAGATATGCGGTGATGCAAGAACCGTCAAAAGATGCAATAATTAATGAAGGAATAATGAAAGAATTAACAGGTGGCGATCCTCTTTTGGGAAGAGCTTTATATTGTGATTCTGAAATCTTTATTCCCCAATTTAGTTTGGTAGTTTGTACAAATGCCTTATTTGAAATAAAGAGTAATGATGATGGAACTTGGAGAAGAATGAAATTAGTTGATTTCTTAGCAAAGTTTATTTCTGAGGGTGAAACACATACAGATGATACAATATATGTGTTTCCAAAGGATAAAAGTTTAAAGGAAAAATTGCCCAAATGGGCTCCAGTATTTATTGCAATGTTAATAAAGAGAGCATGTGAAACTGAAGGAGAAGTTAAAGATTGTCAGGAAGTGGTAGAAGCATCGAATAAATATAGACAAAGTCAGGATGCTATTTCAGGATTTATAATTGATAAAATTATTAAGGTATGTAATAATTATGGAGTAAATCAAACATCATTAAATAATGCGTTTAAAGAGTGGTTTCAGATGAATTATGGAAATAGAAGGGCTCCAAAGATGTCAGAATTAGTAGAAGCAATGATTAAAAAGTTTGGCAATAAAAATTCGAAATCAAATAAGTGGCATAATATTAAGATAAAAGAAGATGAATGCGGAGAAGGGCAAGATGATATTGAAAATCTGGACAGTTAAATAATTGGAACTGAAAGAGTGTAATGATTTTTTGTAAATTACAGATTATTATAAATATTTTTGGGTATTTTACTTAGAAGCCACAATATTTTTTCATAAATCCATTTAATAATATAATCTATATAATATGGATAAAATATAAATACTATTACTATAACTATTTTTTGAATCAATGTTAAACCACTTGTAGAAAATATCAATAATAAAATTAGTATTAAAACTACAATATAATAAATCCACCAGAAAAATCTATACCATAATATAAGATTTTCATAGGCTTCTGTTTCATAATATGTTTTACGTTCATTTGTTAGTATATCACCATGTCTTTCTCTTAGTTTTACTTTTAATAATTTATTTTTTTCCAAATATTCTTTTAATAAATCCTTTGTATTTTCTGAATTTATTAGTGCTGTATTTAAATATGTATTCATTGTATTAGCGCTTGAAATTTCATCATTAAAATTTGTTGCTAAAAGTTGAGAAGTCATATTTGCCTTTTTATTTAATTCTTCTTCTTGTATATTATCATAATATGTTTTACCTTCAGTAAAAATATAATAATTTTTCATACTTTGTTCAAGTTGTTTTGGAGCTGTTTGCATATTTGTTTCAGCATCTAAATACTTTTGTTTTAATTCATCAGCAACTTTTAATTTTTGACAATTTGGCCCACACAACATGGCTTGAGATGATTGTTCTAGTAATTTATTTATTTTATCTTGACTTATTTGTTGACTTTGTAACAAATTTTGATTTTGATTATCACCATCTGTATTTTGAAAACTTTTAAGATTTTGTTGTATATTTGAAAATAATTGATCCATATTGTATTATCATTATATTTTTTTTTGAGTTAACAATTTATCAAAAATTAGTTAAAGGAGCAAACATAGGAGAAATTGTATTATTTACTGAAGATGTATTAAGTTGACTATATCCATATTTTCCTAATCCTCGAAAAGACTCTGTTGTTTCTGTTGTGTTTGTTGTTTCTGTTGTGTTTGTTGTGTTTGTTGTTTCTGTTGTGTTTGGATGATTTTGTGTATAAATAGCATTTGGTACACAAATGTTTTTTTCTGAATCATATGTACTTCCATCATAACAACAAGCAGAACCAATACATGTTATTGTTGGTGTTCCCCAAGGATCTGTAGGTGTCCCCTCAGTAATATCAGTAATATCAGTAATATTTGATGGAGCTTTATTTTTATTAAAATACCAATTATATTCATCCCAATTCATTTCATCTCTATTATATATATCAATTAATTGTAAACCTATTAATAAAGTACCAATACACATAATTATTGTTATTAATAATCTATAAATATTAGGAGGTAATATACCTTTATTACCTAAAACCGTTAAAATAAGAACAGGTATACATATTAATACTATTGTTTTCATCAATTTAGCATGAGCATTATATCTTTTTCCAAAATAAGTATTAATTTCCACTAAACGTAACTTATTATATTTTTGGTCTTCAATTAAATTAATTCTAATTTTTGCTTGATTTAATTCATTTTCAAGTACATCTACGGCCGCTATAGATTGCCCTAATGTACTTCTAGATGCAGATACGTTTTGTTGATAATAAGAATACATATCTTTTAATCCAGCATACAAATTCATCCTCATTTGAGATATTTCATTAATTCTATGTATTATTTGTTGTTTTTCTTCACTACTCAAACTAACGTTATCTAAATTTATATAAAGTTCTTTTTCTTGTGTTTGTAATTGAGATATATTATTTAAAACTTGTTGATTTCTTTCTTGTAAACTATCAAAGTTATTTAAATTATCTGTCATTATATTAAATAGATAGATAATTTATTTATGGTTATTTTTCATAGTATTTATTGTAACTGTTAGTATACCAACAGCTAAAATACTCCACATAATATAGCTATAATTTCCTTGTAAAACATGTAAATCTGAGTCAGTCAACATTCCGTTTAAATCATTCATATTTAAAGTTTGCATTCCTTCAATATTATTAAAAGATAAATTTTGTAATTCTAATTCCTTTTTAATTTTCAAATTTGTTAGTTTATAATTTTCCAGATCTTTCTTAAATCGTTCAGCATTTGTATTCATTTTTTGAAATATAATTTTATCCTGATTATATAAATTTTCCATCTGTGATACTATGTCATTTCCAACTGTAATTAATTGTGATTTAATGTTATCAAACTCTATTTGTTCTTGTTGAGAAACAATAGACTTATTACATTGTGTATCTGGTGTCATATCCATCCCTTTTAAATAATTGTCAAATTGAATAGTATCAATGTTTGATACTTTATTACTACAAGTAAGTGAACCTTTTAGTCCTGGTTTTCTAACGCCCAAAATAATGTCATTTAGTGGATATTTATCTGCATTAGGATAAGTTGCTCTATTTTTTAACCAACAAGTATTAGAACTTGGATTATATGTATATGCGGCACAATCATTATTATTATTACAAGCTGTTTGACAACCATTCTGGTCTGATACAATTAATGAATTAATATCATTACCATATGAATCTTGATTTTGATAAATTTGATAATCATTAGTAAAACCAACCATTGAATCAGGATATTCTTTTAAATCAGAATTACTATCAACGTATCCAATTTTACCTAAAGTTGATCTATTACCTACTCCATTTAATGTATAAACTGCATTTATCAAATTTCTTCCGTAATTCTTATCATTAATAACTTTACATCCTGATTTTGTTTCAGAAGTATACAACACTAAATTTCCATCAGTTTGCATAATCAATTTTAAAGAACCATCTGTTGAACCAATCCACTCATCAGCACCTAACACTTCTCCTGATTTTAAATAATTTCTTCCAAATTTTCCTTTAGAAGCTACCCAATCAGAATTTGGTATTTTTTGTTTACCATTTGTCATAGCACCCCAAACATACTCTTTATTATCGGTTGGTCCATTCCCTTTATATATACATAAATTACCATCATCTTGTAATATAAGAAAAAAAACACAATTTTCCTGTATATATTTATTACAATCAATTATCATAGTTTTACCTTCAGAATAAGCTAAATTTTTTGTAAAAGGTTTACCACCACAATTATAATCTATATCAAATGATTTTTTACATTTTGGTGCTGTATCTCCGAAAATGTTGTTTGATATTGGAATAGAACATGAACTAACAAAATTACATTTTAAATTTGTTGATATTTTACTAGTAACATTTCCAATAGGCGCATTACAATTTCCTCCATATGTTGCTGAATTAATAAATATATTTCCGGAATTTTGACAACCGCTTACTACATTATTTATATATTTTACAATTGTTCCATTTGGATTACTTATTGCTATTTGACCTGTTCCTAATAACTGAACATAATTTCTTTGTCCAGTTGATGTATTTGATGACCAAATTGGTATCCAACTTACTTGACGACTAGCATCACCGTATATTTGTGTTCTAGCAATATCATTTGAAACTAAACAAGCAGCATTACCATCATCTTTAACATCTTGTAATCCAAAATATTGATATCCATTATCAACAGCAAATTCTTTACATTTGTCAAATGTAGTATAGCCAATTATGTCAGGATTCCAAATCATAGCACGTTTATCATTTGTAAATGTTGAATCAGAATTTAGAAATAAATTCCATTCAGAGACTTGAACGCAAGAACGCTTTGTGGTTTGATTATCATTACCAACTTTGTCTATAAGTAGCGCATAAGCACTATATGCACCAGGATTAAAAATATTATATACCTTTGGACTACCACTTGTAAAATTCTGGTTTTGTTGTCTATCCACTTGATACCATTGTTGACTATCATCTTTCCAACCAAGTATATACCAACTATTTGGACTTCTAGTTGTAAAATAATTATTATCTAAGCGCGGCGTTAATGAATATTGCTTTACTGTTATATTTTGACTTGAATCTTTATTAGTCCGTGCTGGTAAATTTATTTGTAAATATTCTCCTGCTACATTACCAACTCCTGATATATTTATACCATTACTACCCTCATAAACACCGGTTGAATCATTATAATTAGTTTGTGCACTAACTTCTGAATGCCAGAATGTATTAGGATTTTTGTCAAATGCAGCCCAAGGACCCATAGAATCGTTTTCACCAACATAAATACTTGATGCTAAACTTTTAAATGAATTAATACTATTAGAAGGATTCATGATAGGAATAACATTTATATTACTTGATTGAGGTTGGTCATTATAACAACCTATATATTTACTATTTGGATTATTAATTAAATTAGAAGCGTACACATTTGACCCTTCATTACCTAATGTTTGTCCTTTTTGTACATTAGTTCCTGAAATTAAAGGCGGATTTGTTGGTATTTGTGTGCCTGGTACTTGATATCTATTATCATAAGGTATATTTATATCGATAGGTGTTTTTGGTACATTTACAGAATCCCAAATTTCTGGAGAAGAAATCAACTTAATAACCCCTTTATTAGTTACATAGCAAACATGACCAGTTGTAAATCTAATAGTTTTATTTAAATATGGATTATTGGAACTTAATCTATTAATAGTACTTAAAGATGAATCGCCAATTTTTTGTTGAATATCTGTGTATTGTTGAATAAGAACATTATATCTTGATTGTAATTGTTTAAGTTCATCTAAATCTATTTGATTAGCATTGTTAGTTACTGATGAAGATTGTTGTATATTTTTTATAACAGGAGAATATCCATCAAAACTTGGTCTAACAATTTGTTCTTGTTCTTGTAAACTTCTAAAAGTTACAAATCCGTCTTTCTTATTTGATTTGTCAATTTTAGTTTTAGTTATATTTTGCTTAATCCTTGTTTGATATGTGTTAAAATGTTTACCTTGATTTAAGGATATCTTCAATAAATTATTCATCTCTAATATAAATAAATATAAAAATATTTATGTTATAGACTTGGTAAATTTCCGCTTTTGATTACAATCACAACAAGTAATAAACAACACAAATTAGAAATCAAGTAGGAGTACTGAAACTATATGTTACAATTATTAGTACAATTATTATAGGAACCAAAATTGTCATAGATATATGTGGAGATTCACTACCAAATATTCGGTTAAGTGTAATTAATACTACTAAAGCTGTAATAACAACCCAGAATCTTAATAATAAATTTTGTTGTGTTACATATATAGATTGATTACTTTCCTCTTGATTAATTGAATAATATTCTTGTAATTGTTTATCAAGTTCTATTTTTTGCTCTAAAAGTTTGTTATAAGATATATTTAATTCTCGCTGTTTCTGTTTTTTTTCTTCATATTGTTGTATGACTTCAGGATTTATATGTTGAAGCTCATCCGTTATTTGTTTATTCAATGTTAATAATCGTTCATTTAAATATTTCATAACAGCTAATACTGCTTTCTGTTGTGTGACTAAAGCATAATCAGAATCTACACCAGTTGTAATTCCATTATCACCTGTTCTTGTCCAACAATATCTTTTAACAGAATTAAACGTTGCTCCAGAACATTTGTCTGTATTAGCACACATATTTTCACATTCTTCTTGTGTATTAACTGGACCGTCTGATAATCCTGTTGTTCCCCACCAAGTTCTGCCCTGTAATGCTGTAAATTTAGTTGTATTAGAATCATTTTGTAAACTAGTTATATAATTTTTGCCAGCTTCTTGATATTGTTGTAGAATAACTTCATATTCTTTTTGTAAAGTTTCAACTTTTATCATTGTTGACTTAATTTTATCATTTTGTATTTCATTAGAATTCATATTATATATAAAGAAAAGTTTACACCTTTGGATATTTTATAACTTGTAAAACGCCTAAAAATACAAAAATGTAAAATCAATATTTACTTAATAGAACTTATAAGTATGTTAGTATTATTTTTACTAATTTTACTGAGCAATATACTAATAATAACTATTCCAAATAATATTTCCCAATTTTTCCAGTACTGATTATTATATTTTTCCTTTGAATTGTCAATTAATATCTCAGACCCATTTTGGGTATTTTCAAGATTATCAATTAATTCCATCATTTCTTTGTTTAATTTTTTTTCATTATCTAATTGTACTGAAATAGCAGTCATTTGCTTATCTAAATTTTCAATATCTGTATTAATATTTTTAGTGATTAAAAATAAATCTTTACTCATGCCCTGTATTTGACTTATACTATTAAAATAATAATTTTGAAATTCATTTACTTCTGGATTTTTGTTATAATAAACATAATATTTTTTAAAATCATCTAAAGCAGAAAAAAATTGAGATTTAATAGTATTAATTTTTTCATTAAATTGGTTTGATTGTCCTATTAATTGGGCTTGTTCCATTTATATATAATAATTATTTTATTATTTAGATACAAATTCTATAATATGGTGCTGAAATTGCTGTTTTGCTCGGTCTATTAATTTCACAAACCTCTCCTGGTCTGATCCCAATTGCCTGTGCTACAGGATCAAATCGCGATAATTCAGGAAATTCATTATCATTCACTATATTATATCTATTTTTTACATCAATTTTTTTAGCATTTGTTAACACAGCATGATGTGGTACTAAAATATGTTCTAAAATATTAAATTGTAGACGTTTTAAAGGAAGAATAATAATAAATATTTTGTCTGATTCCCAAATATGTTTTACCGTATTTAGTAAGGTTTCATTTACTTCATCCTTAACAACCACTAAAAGTGTATCTCTTTTGGTCAATACTTCTTCTACTATAAATAAATCATCTATCATTTCTTGTAGATTAGCTGGTCTTAATGATTTAGTTAAATAGTATTTTATATATATTTTTTGAGAATATTGTTCTAAATCTTCTGTATTTTTATCTTCTGTATTTTTATCTTTTGTATTTTTATCTTCTGTATTTTTATCTTCTTCATTATTATTTATTTTTTCAGAAGAATAACTATATTTTTCTAAAATCATATCTAATTGGTTATTAGTTTTCATTGTGTTAACTTCATTTACACTAAATCCTTGATAACATTGTGTATCATAACCTTGTTTTTTCATCAATTCAAGAAGAACACTTCTTGATTTATAAATCTGAGAAATTAAACTACTTGTGTTTTGACTTGTCATTATTATAATATAATATAAACATATTGAATTTATGTTATTTCAATTTTAAATTATATATTACAATAATATTTTCTTAATAGAACTTTCACTAGAATTAGTTGATGAACTAGTATCATTAGTATTTGTTAAAGAACTAGTATCATTAGTTGAATAACTAGTATTATTGGTATTTGTTAAAGAACTAGTATCATTAGTATTAGTTGTCTTATTAATTATGTTATCACCATCTTTTTGTTCAACAGCTAATAATGGATATTTTCCTGCTAATTGTTCAGTCATGGAAACAGATTTTGTTATTTTAACAGTTGTAGGATTAACTTTATTTGCTAAACCACCAAACTCTTTTGCCATAGAATTGTATCCACCTTGTAATGCAAGTAATTTTTTATCAACTGGTAAAACATCAAAAGCACCCCCCAAAGGATCATTCGGTTTATTCATGCCTTCTGTTTGTCTAATTGTTCTTCTCATAATCTCATACATAACTCCTACTCGTTGCGGAGGTGATAATTGTAAAATTTGTGATTGTTGTTCCCCCCCAAGATTATTAAATGCTTCATTCATAATTGGGTCATTAGGAAATATATTAGCACCACCCTTTAAAGGTTGTGTTTCAAGTTCACTTAGATGAGTTTCCTGAGAACTTATACTTGGTACTATTAGTTGGCTTTCTTCAGGTGTTTGTGGTATAAATCCTGTGTTTTGTTGAATTTTTATATAAACTTGATTAACAATGTTAAATTCTAAATCTGTATCTTGTATATTCAAATTATGAATATTATGTTGAACATATCTGGGCAATTGATTCCAAATATCAATTTTATTAGGTTCATTAAATGGCAGTGCCAATGGTGGAGAAGCTTTCCAATCTTTGTCAGGCTCTTTGTCTACTAATAAATCATCAATATTATATCCTTGACTATGACTATGTTGAATATAAGCTGGTGAACGTGAAGATGGGTCATATTGTGGTGAATTTGAAAACATTCCAGGTGGTGAATCCCCAGTTTTATGTTCATATTCTATAGATTGTTCATGTGTAGTGTCAAGACTATGAGGATATACACTTTGATAATCTTGATATTTTACCCCTTTACCTCCTTTACGTATAGTAGTTTCTAAACTGAGTTGTTTGTTTAATTCAGATGTATAATTATTAATAATTAAATTAACTTCTTGTTGTGCACTGGTATGTTCAATATGAAGTAGTTTATCAATATTGCGTGATTGATAAGACAAATTTAATAATTGATCAATATTATCTTCAGTAATAACTCTCATTTGAATATTCATAACTTGTAATTCTTGTATTAATAGTTTTAGAGCAAAAGGAATTCTAACAATACTAAATGAGCGTCCAAATTTACTAATAGCATTAAGAACTTCTTGTCCTTCAATGTTTTTATTAAAAACCAAAGGTCCATCAGCAAAAGGACTTAAGAATAAATTAGTGTCTGGGTTGTAAATAGCAATAGCGCCAGTTTTATTACAAATGCCCATAAAATACTGATCACCTCTAACCATATAAGATTCATTCAAGAAATAGGACATACCATTACCCATAATACTATCTCGTTCCATTTCACCAATTTTTAATCCACCATCGTTTGCTCTACCTTGATTAGTTTGTCTAGTTAAGAAATTACGTTTACCTGTGGCACGATAATTAATTTTATCTTTAACCATATGTTTTAAACGCATATAATATGTAGGTCCAATAAATATTTCAGAATAAATTTGTTCACCAGTAAATCCATTATATAATAATTGATTACCACTGTTATGGTATCCCATTTTAGTTAACATATGTCCATATGTATTATAATTAGCTCCTTTAGTTGCAAATGCTGTACAATCTCCATATCCTCCATACATACAACATGCTTTACCAAATAATGATTCAACTAATTGTCCAATAGTCATACGAGATGGCATAGCGTGTGGATTAATAATAAGATCAGGTCTAACGCCATCAGCCGTGAAAGGCATATCTTTTTCAGGAATAATGAGTCCTAAAGTCCCTTTTTGTCCTGCACGCGAAGCCATTTTATCTCCAATTGCTGGTAAACGTTCTTCACGAATTCTGACCTTAGCAATTCTAAATCCTTCTTCTCCTTCAGATATAAATGATTTATCAACAAACCCTAATTGTCCTTTCTTTGTAGTTTTAGAATGATCAATATAAGTTCCTCTTTGTTCAACACTAGATGTTAATTCACCGATTAAAACAACTCTGTCATCTATAATAGTGTTCTCTTTTACTATTCCATATTTATCAAGTTTGCTATAATCAAACCCTTCTTTAATGCCTTTTACATTAGGTTTACTTTCAATATTAGAAAAAATGGTATTTACATTAGAACCTGAAACTTGTGCACTCTCTTCTCTTGCTTCATAAGTTGTATAATAAGTAGTGTTAAATATTCCTCTTTTTACAGAACCTTCATTAATTAAAATAGCATCTTCAACATTATATCCAGTATAAGACATAATAGCTACAATTGCATTAATGCCATAAGGTTGTTCTTCGTTATTAATATATTCTAAATATCTAGATTTAACTAAAGGCGTTTGTCCATAATTCAAAACAACTCCCATTTTATCCATACGCATTTGTGAATTAGAATGATAAACAGAAACAGCTTGTCTACTCTGTCCACAAGAAAAACAATTACGAGGAAATTGATTTGATTCAGGATATATGATAGAATTACCCATAACACCAAACATTAATGAAGGGTCAATTTCACAGTGTGTAAAATATTTATGTAATTTTAATTCAGATGGTCGCATAGCAATAAGAGCACTTTCTTCTTCTGATGTATCAATATAATCAATAATAGCTCTATTTTTTTCAAAGAACTCAAGAATCTTTTCTAATGTATTATAACTAGGATATAATTTGTTTACATCATATAAAATATTATTTCTGATATTAAAAAAATTATCATTTTTCTGTTCAAATCCTGAAATAACTTGAGTCCAAGTATATTTGCGCGATTCAATAATTTCTTTAATATTTCCGTGTTCATAAGAGATTTTATTATATGAAATTTGTCCATTATCAGAAATAGTTTGGTCTCTGTAAAAAATAGGTCTGGTTAGACGTCCACCATCAGTATAAATATAAATGATATTGGATTCATAACTAAATGATATGCTAGTATAAACAGGTATAATACCATTTCGTCTGAAAAGTTTAAGATTATTTATAGTTTCAATAGGATTTTCCAAAACACCAATCCAATTTCCGTTTACAAAAACTTTAGTAGAATTAGCTAGTGCATTAGGTGAACATTCGGTTAGTAATTTAAGTGATGTATTAGTTCTGAACCATTTAATAATATGAAAAGATGAAAATCCATTAGTGATAGAAGTACTAATAGCTAAATGTTTATGTAATCCAATATTTCCACCATCAGGTGTATCAACTGGGTCAATAATTCCCCATTGTGTGCTATGTAACAGATGAGGCCCAACAATTTTAGCGGTGGGGTCTAATGGTAAATTAATTTTTCTTAAATGAGAAATATGTGTAAACCAAGATAAACGATTTAAATCTTGAACTAAACCTAATCTTTTAGTGTTAGCATTAGCTCCCCAATTACCTTTAAATCCTCTTTTAAATCCATCTTCAACAATTCTTTCTTTAAAAAATTCCTTGATGTTATCTTCAACTAAATTAACAAAATTATGTCTATATTTACCTGCATGATAGTAATATTCTTTGTCTATTTTTAAAAATATATTACGATTTTGAATAAGAAAATATTCACGGAATAAATCATAAATAAGAGAGCCAGATGTTTCAATGCGTTTAAATTTAAAATTATCACGATCTGTAGGAGCTTCTTTTCCCATAAAAACTCTTAATAATTTATTAACCATAAATCCAATAAAATAAGCTTTATTAAGATAATTATCTTCGCCAATATGAGGCAAAAAATAATTCATAAGGATATCTTGTACGGCAGAAATTGTTTGTCTTTTAGTAAATTTTGATATAAATTCAAGAGCAATTTGTTGTGTGAATATATTATTTGCATCATGAATTGAAGGTATAAATAAATCAACCATATTAGAGTTTGTTTTAAGGTCTAATAAACAATATTCAATAATAGATTTATCTGAAATTACACCTAAAGCACGCATAATAATAAATAGCGGCATTGGTTTTTTTACATTAGGTATATCAATAACAATTTGATTGTTAGTGTAAGATGCGTCTGGAGCAACTATTTTAGCAGAAGTATATCTAATAGGTTTAGAACTATCTTCAGATACAGAGTGAATTTCACATGAATAACTATACATTTCATCATCTTTATATTTTTTAACATAAAGCATATTATCACCAAATTTTTCTTGACTAACAATAACCTTTTCTTTTCCAGATATTATAAAATATCCACCATAATCATTATGACATTCTCCCATATTAAAACGTGCTTCTGCAGATAAACCACGTAAAATACATAAATTAGAATGAAGCATAATGGGAAAACGTCCTAGATATATTTGTTCATACGTTTTAGTTTCTTGTATTCTTTGGTCTCCATTATAATACATAAATTCAACATCTATATCATAATGAATAGTGACGCCATAATTCATATTTCTTAATCTGGCATCATTTGGATACATATAGTGGGGATAAGGGTTATTATCAACATCATCATATATGATAGGTTTACCGAAATAAAGTTTAGTCCCATCTTTTCCTCCAAGATAGATTAAACATTCACTGGGATTTTCTTTATCACCAATTTTAATAGCTTTTGGTTTAGTGTTTTTATTTGTGGTGGTTGCTTCAGTAGTACTTTCATGAGATTTAAATTCACGTTCAATAAATCTGATGGGATTATTTTCACGGAAAATTTGAAAAATTCCTTTACTAAAAAAGTCATTGTAAGAGTCTAAATGATGTGCGACTAAATTATATGTATTATCTTTAAAATATTTGTCAATTAAATTCCAAGCAAGTGTGTCCATTATATTATATTATATTAATATAATGTTATTTTTTTTATATGTGTTTTTTTATATAATACATTACACCGACCAAAGAAAATGAGACAAACTTTTATAAATATTTATAATTTACACAAATTAGGACAAAATGATATTATGTAATGTAAAATGTAATAACTGTCTTGAAATTCAAAAATCACCAAAATAATATTTTCGCTATCTTTTATAATTTTATAATTTACCATATGAGAATATTTATTACCAAAAATATTGCGAAATACCAATTTATAAAGATTTATCATTTTATGTGATGTATTTACTAAATTATTTTCAGTAATTATTTTATTTTTACATTCTATATTTGAATATGTTCTTATCTCTAATCCTAATAATATACACATTTGTTCAAATGTGCTAGGCATAAATGATTTTTGATTGTTTTGTTTCGTTATTTTTTTATGTTCTAACATTTTGTTAAAATATATTCCGTCTTTAATAGTTTCAATATTTATACAACTAAGTAAATAATTATTGATTTTATCCATATGCGGTTTAAAAAATTTATTCATTAAATCGCCAATAAAATTATTTACTTTATCTACTCTATATATTGATATGTTATAATTTCCACGACCTTCTAATTTAATGAAAATTGTGTTTTCCGTTTCTATTTTTTCCGTTTCTATTTTTTCCGTTTCTATTTTTTCCGTTTCTATTTTTTCCGTTTCTATTTTAACATAAAAAATTATATTTTTTTTATTAGCCGCATCTGTATAATAAACCGTATCATAACCTGAAATAAGATTATAATTTATATAATTATATAATTCATCTTCATAATTAAGTGTATCATCATCGCTAATAATGAAATTGTCATCATCGCTAATAATGAAATTGTCATCATCGCTAATAATGAAATTGTCATCATCGCTAATAATGAAATTGTCATCATCACTAATAAAACTTTCATCATCACTAATAAAATGGGTATTCATTATACATAATATAATAAATATATAAAATTATTATATTTTTTAAGGTTAGTAGTTTCTTGCAAAGCCTATAAAAATCTTCAATTATGTAATTTTTTTGCTTTCAATGTACGAGAATTTCTATTATGTCTACGATTTGTCTTTTTTATTGTGCTACTGTTTGTTATTTTAAAGATTGTCCATGGTTGTTGTGGCCTATCATGTAAATATGGCAGCAAATAATCCCAAACTCTATTTTCTAAACAAAATTTTTTTGCGTCAAATGAAATACCACAAGAATTTCCCCATCTTAATAAGAACGACATATTTATTGTCATTTTTGAATCTACTACATTCCCATCTAAAGCACCGCGAGGTTGAAATGGTTTTGGTCTTGATGGATCTGACATGTATTCTCTAGCATCCAATTCATAATGAGAACAACATGTTCTAGAACTAGGGTTATCTTTATTTAAATACACATCATAATGATCTGAAATTATTTGTTGAGCTATATTAACATTTAATCTTCCCTTATGTTCATCCATTAAATCAGCTAAACGCACTTTACGAGCACCCTGATGTCTTCTAAGATCATCTATACCAGTATTTACACATTCTAAATTTCGTATTCTAGGATCATAAGGAGCATTAAAACCAATAAAATAACCATTTGATGTGCGTTCTGTTTTATGAAACCGTAATCCTAATTCAATTCTCATTATTTCATTTTTGTTAGTATCTCCAAATAACCAAGAGTTTGCATAGTCGCCAGAATTTCCATCTAATAACATTTTTTCATAATCATCCAAGTTTTTTCCATATTGCATAGCATTACGAATACGACATGAGATTGGAATATTATTTTCATACGCAATAAATCCTCCAATTGTTGTCTCAGTTCCTAATATTCCAGCAGATGTTACAAAAAAGTCAGTTCCTGACCAAATCCAACCTGGGAATCCCAACATTAATATACGATTTCCATTTGTTGGCTTTAAATCTACAACATATTTTGCTAACTGTCCATCTACAAAATTTGAAAAATTATTATGTGCACAAACTATTTTACCATCAGCAGTCCAATCACCAACAGCAATAAAAGCACTACATCTTTCTTGTGCCCCACCTTCTTTAGATGAACCAGTATTTAATACAACAGTACCTTTTACAGCAATTGCTTCTTCCTCGGGCATATTTGCCCACCAACTTTCTGTCAATGTAAAATAATTATTCCAAGCAATAACTTCATTTATATCCATATTTGAACCTTCCGCAAATCCAAGCATTTCTTCATAAAATTCTGGAAATTGTTCTTGAATTTTTGGACTAAAATACTTTCTAGCAGCTTCAATAAAAAAATCCCATTTTACACCAAAGTCCGTATAAATTACAAAATCTAAAATACGTCTAACTTCTTTCATATCTTTTTCTATTAGTTTTCCGTATGCATACCCTCTTTCTTTAGGTGAACCCTTAATTGAAACATATGTCCATCCATTTAAATCATAACGGATTCCATTTTTTATTTTTTTAATATCTGTCATATATTCTTATAATATTATTTTATTTATCTGCTGCACAAATATGATTATTTACAAAAGTTTGTCTCATTTTTTGGTCGGTGTAATATCTCTATCCATACAACATAATTTACACTCGTTGGAACTACAACGGATTACGCTATATGATATTGAGATATTCTCTTAACTTCAGTCGTCTTTAGCTTACATAATTTTTTATTTCTAACAACTATAGATGATTATGTAGGGCGGTTGGGTTTGATTTTGTAAATGTAATATTATACTTTGTTTTGGTTAACTTGAAAATCCAAAAAATAATGGCTGGTCATCACTTTGATATTTGTGTGATGTTGCTCCTAAAAATCCACTTCCAGAATAAATCATATTTCCACTTAACGTATTTGTTCTAACGACTGGTTCATAATTTAATTCAGATGATTCTCCAAAGTCTACTCCTTTTATACCAATATTTCTTCCACCAGGTAAACCAACTTTGTTACTAAATGTTTCACGTATAGGATTTCCAAAAATCATATCCATTGAAAATACTATAACTAAAAACAAAAATAAACTTAAAATAGTTTGTATTTTGGTCATATTTTATATATAATCTATATAAAATATTACTATAAACTGTTATCTTTAATTTGTAAAACTACAATTTTTACCACACATTTCTCCCTTCTTATTTTTCTTTTGATACATCATTACCATACCCATTATAACAAAAATCATAATAAAAGGTAATAAAACCAAAAACCAAGCAATTTCTGAGTGACCATCTTTACACATCAAGTTTAAAACCCAAGTCCATAATAATATGTAAATTATCTTAATGATAAAAACAGCTATACAACTAGGAACACGACATGAGTACATTCCTAAAGTATATTTTCCACTATTTCCCATATTTTGAATTACTGAAATAACAATCGCTAATGCTGAAATAATAAAATATACGTACGAAGGTGTACACAATTGACTCAATTTGTATGGAAAAGCCATATTATGTATTATAACTAGAAAAAATTATAATATAAATTTATTATTATTTAATGTGCCTGTTAGTTGCCCTTTATAAGGTGCTGGATCTACAGGTGCTTTATAACCATTTAACGCATTATATGCTGACTTAAAATTATAACTAAAATCTCTTCCTAAATTAACCAAGTCCTCAGGAATAAGTCCACCTCCTTTTTTTAAAGCTCCTGAAGAACATGATTTTTTATCATATCTATAACCTCCAACCATACTATTTTTTGATAAATATCCTGTATCATTTATTGACATTTGTTGTTGTGGGTCATCATTTGTATTATATGGTTTTAAATAATTTCTGTCTCCTCCTAATCCATTTTCACCAGGTAATTTATCAGGTCCCCATGCTTTACCAACTATAGGACCAGGCATAGCCCCTATTTGTTTAAAAAAATTGCCACCCAATTGGTTATTAGGCATTACTAGAGTTTGTCCGCAAACAGAACAACTACCACCGTTTTGATTAATACCTAGAATATCTTGATAATTACCCTTTATATCAGGCATTACTGGCTGATTTAATACTTCTGGATAAGTACCCATATTACCACCAAATTGATTCATTGCTTTTATTGACATAGGAGGAATAGGACAACCGCAAGAACCACAACTGTTTTCATGTCCGCCACCACGATGTTTTTTCATACGACGATTTAAATAACAATCACCAGGACAAGGGTGAGAACAGTTACAATTTGGTTCGCAATGGCAATTTTGTCCACAAATTGGGCAAGCTTTATTACCTAAAGTAGAAAAAACTTTATTTTTACAAGACTTTTTATTCTTTTTAGAACAACCAATCATAACAATTGTTTTCTGTTTTCTAGTTCTAGTTCTAGTTTTTCTTCCTGTATTACTGCGTTTATGACTGCGTTTATGACTGAGTTTATTTGACTTTCTTGGCATTATATATATATATACATTTAGAAAAAGTTTGTTCACAAAGTTTGAATTTAGAAAGCTTATACAAATTAGTATGATGAAAATTTAATTAATATCAACATGTGTAAGCATATGGCGTCTACAACACATTTTTGTTAAGTTTAATTCATCTAAAACTTCACCTTCAGGAGTTTTAGTACTATATTCTGGAGTTAAATAAATTACCTTTTCAACGTGTAAATCTCTTGTCATTTTTCTCTTTCTAACTTCTTCACAATAATAACGATATTTATCGGCAATTAAAGTGCCGCAAGTAAAGCATTTAATTGGGATGATCATAGTATGTTATATAAATATAGTATAATTTTTCTATATTAATTTATGTTTAATTCAATTTTTTTATCAATTTCTGTATATTATGGAAAAAAATTACAAAATAGCGAAAATATTTAGGAATAAATAACTAATGTATAATATGTTTTCGCAATTGTGTCAATTTATAAATCAAAATGAATCAAATAGTAATAATAAAGTTCGTTTAAATTGGGACGAATATTTTATGTCTATTGCGTTATTAGCATCTCAACGTAGTCCTTGTCAACGTCTCCATGTTGGTTCTGTAATAGTAAAAAATAATCGTTTAATTTCAATGGGCTACAATGGGTTTATTTCAAGTGCTCCACATATATCTCGTGTTAAAGATGAGCATGAACAATCAATAATTCATAGTGAAGTAAATGCGATAACTGATTGTGCGAAAAGAGGTACTAGTTTATCTGAATCAAAAATATATGTAACACACTATCCATGTATAAATTGTTTTCGTTCAATAGCAGCATGTGACATAAAAGAAGTGATATATTTGAATGATTACAAGAATGATCTAATAGTGGAACAATTAGCATTTGATTCAGGAATAATAATACGTAAACTTGTTAGTTGAGTATAGATTACCTATATTATGTAGATTATAGTTTTGTTTTACTTCATTGCATCATTTTGCTACTCAGTGCTTTTGGTCTGTGTAATTGATTACAAGTTTTTCTGAAGAATTACCTAAATAAATAACTCTTACAAAAATTTTATGATAAACCTGCTTATCATTTTTACACATTTTAATCAAAAGTTTCTACTGTTACATGTTGTACTAATTTTGATTCCGGCTTTGATGCGTTCAAATTTACACCTGTAATATTTATCAGAACTAACAATAATAATACTACAATTACTATTATTATTATTTTCTGTGTATTTTTTTGTATAAATGCTATTATTTCGTTCATATATTATATTCTCATAAAAAACTTTAGTAATTTTATTTTATCAGTATATTTTATAAATGGGTCATCGCAGACATAGACACTCATCCGCTCGCAGAAATAAACAAAAGGTGAATAAAACACTTGAACAAGCTGTTTCTATTGCTAAAACTACTAGTAATAAATATATGCCAAAATTTAAATCTGGACTTGAAACCGTTGGCAGTAAAGTTGTTAAAACTGGAGAACAAACTATACCATTTTTACAACACATTACTCGTAAGTTTTTTGGAATGTTTACCAAAAAATCCCAAACCAGAAAAAATCGCAAACATTAAATTTGTAATATATATTTACCCAAAAACTTCTGTATAATAAAATATATAAAGTCTTTATATATAATATTGTAATGATTAAACATGCTAATAAAATATTATATGTGGGAGCTGGATTACATATTATGCCTATTACACATTTTCCACAAACTAAACAATTCATTTTTATTGATTCTCAGCCACGCAGTGAATTTGACTCTGTACATCATAAATTTAATAATAAATTTTATAGACCAAATTTTGTAAATGAACTAATATCTATATGTAAATGTTATGGATTTATTATTGATTCTTATACCATTATAGATAAAAAATATTATAAATATATTATTTCAAAAAAATGGTATTATTCATCTTGGTTTTATAAAATTCCCATCGATATTAATCCTACTATTTTAGTATTTATCAATGAAAGAACAAAACAAACAATTAGATATTATATTTCTACTAATATTAAATTTAATATGAATAAAATTTTAGAAAAAGATATCGCCACTAGTGATGGAATAATTGTTTCAAGATATTTTCCAGAAACCGAGATACTACACTATTTCTCAACACCAAAAAAATTTTTTGGTTATACTAATACTGGTTATACTAATACTGGTTATAATATTAGTAATTTTTCAAGTGATAATCAAAATACAATCATAAATTTTTTACATACTTGTATATGTAATACACCATATTATTTTATTGAATTTTATACAGTTAATGATTCTGGAGTCATAAATAAACGTAAAGATTTTAATGATTTTTTACACAATATTGCACAATATGATATAAAAACTTGCTGGAACAATTAGAGCAACCGTATATTTCCTTTCTAATATCTTCCTAAATATGTTTCAACATGTTGTATTTTGAAGACAATGTATTTTGAAGACAATGTATTTTGAAGACAATGTATTTTGAAGACAATGTATTTTGAAGACAATGTATTTTTACGTTACGGTTTATTGTTATATTTCCTCTAAAATGATTCCTTTAGTTGTCTTAGTTCTCTTAAATTTTTTATTACTTTTGTGTATTTCATTATGACATTTTTCACATAAATTCATCAAATTTGACTTTTCATTTTTGTTAAATGTTAATCCTGTCTTTTTAATTATTCCGTTTTTATCTGCTTCATTTTGAAATACTAAATGATGAACATCTACTGCTAAATTTATTTTACATTTTTCACACATTCCTCCAGTAATATGCTTTGCGTTAAAATGTGAACATTTATGTTCTAAAATACTCCCAGATTCAGGATGATATTTAAAGCGAATATTATGTGCCTTATCCAAAAAATCTTGAGGCAAATTCAAGCTTTTACATACTTCAAGCCCATACATATTATTTCCTGGTCCATCTTGTAACTTACGATTATAAATCAAACAATCGTGCTCTTTGTCATAAATTACACTCATATGTTTCAACCCTACGTAATGTAGGGTTGTAATTTCATCATATTTTATAATTTCGTGTAAGTGTGTAGCAAATATGAAGGTGCAACCCACTTCCGCCAATTTTTGAACACCTGCTACAAAAATACTTATAGCACTTATGCTTTCAGTTCCAGAACATAATTCATCTCCTAATACCATACTATTTTTATCCGCTAAACGCAAAATTGTTCGCAATTCTGACATTTCTACAGCAAATGTTGATAAACCTTTAAATATATTATCATTGCCTAAGATACGCGTAAAAATATACTTATATGGTTTATATTTATAACTTGAAGCTGGAACATATAACCCAGCCTGTGCCATTATTACTGAGATTCCTAGTGCACGAATAAAACTAGTTTTACCAACAGCATTTGTACCATATAACAATATACCATCTAATACATTATTTGTTTCATTTCCATCACCTATATTTATATCATTTGCTACATATAATTCTGTTTGTTGGATTTTTTCTATCAAACAGTGTCTTAAATCTTTTGCTCTTACAAATGACTTTACAGATGTATTCCCTTCTATTTCTGGTTTACAATAATTATATTTTGCTGCTATAAATGCCTTAGTATATACTAAATCTACATAGGTAATAAAATTACCTATACTTTCTATATCATCTTTGTAATCTTGTAATTTCTTTACTATTGTTTGATATACTTTTGACACTGTATCTATCAAATTAACTTTTATTAAACCCATATTTTTACAAAATCCATTTATTTGACTATTTGTTATTGATTTTTTTGATTGTGATTGCTTATTATATTCTAATTCTAATGATAATGTAAATTCTGTTTTTAAACTTGAAAATGTTGAATAATATGTTAATTTAACGCTTTTATTTGTTTTAATTATTTCATTTAATATCCTACATCTTCTTTCTGTTGCTAATAAACTAAAGTTATTTTTATCTGTTTCGTGTATATTTACATATTCTTTTTCTTCTGTTTCGTATTCATGTTCTTGAATTTTTTTTGTTGATTTTGATTTTCCTGCTGTTTCATAATTTGATATTAATGAACTAAAATATGAACGACAAGCTTCCAATTGATCTTGCGAATCCATTAGTGTTTTTATTCTACAATCTAACACATTATCTACTCCATTCTGTATAAAACTTTTTTCTATTTTCGTTATATCAATTATATCTTTACAATCTTCTAATATTAATACCTCATTTAAATAATTAATTATACTATCAGCCTTATCAACTAAACTTCTACCATTGTGAACAAAATCATCTAATTTGTATTTTAAATATTCTTTCAGTGATTCATTACCAATTACAAAATTATACATCTGTTTTGCTGTACATATTGAAATATATAACTGATATAATAACTTTGGACTTACCTTTTGTATTATTATTTGACGCATTATTTTGCTTATATCTTTTATTTGAACTAACATCACTTTTATTTGTTTATATTCATCTGCTCCTTCTTCACTTAAAAGTGATTCTATTATATTATATTCTTTTTGTAAATAATCTTCATCAGTAACTGGATTTAAAAAATTATGTGTAAATTTCCGTTTACCCATTGGAGTTATACATTCATTTAACATTTTTGAAACTGATGAGTATTTACCTCTATAATTATCATCTTCTATTATATTCAATTGTTTTAATGAATGATTTGCTAATATCATTTTATTACTCATATTTTCTAATACTGGCTCTGATATTTTTTGAATTAAATATGGATTATGTTGATACACAAAATCTAATAAAAAACAAAAAGCTTGAGTAGCATAAACATTATCATAAAAAATACTCATAAATGTGTTTATATCATCAAACTTATAAAATTTACTTAATAATTCTTTTTGATATGTTTGTTTTTCACAATTATTTGCTCTTACAATATTTTTGTTATTTTTACCTTCTAATAAATTTATAATATGTAAAGATTTACTTCTTAAATTTATAAAGCTTATTATATCATTTATATCATTATTTTGTAAATTTGATACAATTATTGTTTCACTTGGATTATATATTGAAATAAAACGTTCCAAGTTATCAAATGTTGTTGGATTTTTTATATACTCATCACTATATTCATTTATACAAGTATTTCCGGTAAATATATCTATAAGACCAACTCCTATATAAATATAATTTTTACCTGTCATTTTTAGAGAACCCTTTTTACTTTCTATCCATAAACAACAAATATTATTAGTTATTTGTTCTGGTTCCGAATCAGAACCAAAATATGTACCAGGTGAATATATTCCTGTTAGATTTCTTATCTTTGTATGTTTAATCGGATCATCGCCTTCTTCTTCATACACAATAACAGTATAACCATTATCTTGTAATTTTTTTATATACTTCTCAATTAAATGAGTTTTAAATCCTGCATTCATAACTTGTTCACCATCAATCATCATATCGCCTCCAGGCACTTTTTTATCCACAATATTTAAATCACAAATTCGTGAGAAATCACTTAATTTACAACCATAAATATTATCATTTTTATCTTTTAATCCATATACTTCAAAAAATGCTCCATTTTGGATTAATATAATTGTTAGTTCACCATATTCTTCTAAATATTTTTTTGTTAATTCTAAATATTCCTTAATCAAACACATTCTATTATATCTATAATAAGATGTCTTTAAACTTTGTTTTGTTTTAATACAAAGAAAACCGTATTTTTTTTATTTAAGTATATATCATTAAATATTAATCTTTTATAATATAAATAATTTTGTAAATTTAAAATTGGAAATGTGTAATGTAATGTTTTAATTATAAATAATAATATAGTAATATGAAATGGAATTGTATCATATTTTTTCATTTCATCTAATAATATATTTTTAAAGTCATTATTATATATAGCTATTTCACATTTTGAATCTATATATTTATCACATTTTATCTTATATCCATAAATCATTATACCATCTAATTTCCATACTATCTTATCAAATGAGTTTTTTTTTACATGTAAAAAATGTTGTAATTTTGACATTAAACTATATTCATTATCTGTAAAAACAGCGACATCTATATCACTTTTATCATGTATATAATCTGGTCTATTTACAGAACCATAAAAATATAACGTTTCATCCAAATAATTTTGTAAATCATAGAAAAAATTTTTTAAGTTAGGAGGAAAATCACTTCTAATTTTATTCATTTATTTAAAATGAGAAAATAAATTATCACTAATGTTCACCTGATAAAAAATTATGCAATAAAGTTTCTTTATTTGTGTTAGTTACTTCTCCAGTTAACATTGCTGATTCAAATGTTTTTCTTAAAATATCAGTTGGACATGTACTTCCTACTTTTATTATTCCATGTTGACGTAAATATTTTTTTATATCAGTTATATCTGTTTTTTTCAATTCTTTTTGTGTATTAACAATATTTTTTCTTGTTTGACGATTTTTTATTAAAACTGATACTATACGTAATTTATCCGATTTTCCCAATGCAAATTTTCTTTTCACCGTTTTTTTTAAATACTTTTTAGTTTTATCTTTTTCTTTTTCTTTTTCGCGTTCTTTCAGCATTTCTTCAATATTTAAACCACCCCTACTATTACTACTATTATTAAATTCGTTATTATCAAAATCTTTTAAATCATCAAGATGACTAATCGTTAACGGAGTTGAATATTCTTTTTCTTTTTTTAAATCATCTATCGTTTGTTGTTGTATTTGTGTTTCTTGTTCTTGTATTTTTTTTAATTTATTTTTTATTTGTTCCAACCGTTCTTCACGATATAATTTATTTGAAGTTTCTATACTTTTTTGAGATTCAACAGGAGTTGCTCCTTTCAAAAACATACCTACATTTTTCTTTGGGGGAGTCGGTGGTCTTACAATATCATGAATATCTAACATACTTTTTTTTGACAATTCTTTCCACTCTCTATACGTATTTTTTTTACCATTTTTTAAACAACCATACGGAACATCGTCTACTATCTTATAGTTAATATTAAATACATCATTTGTTTGTGGAATTAATTGCTTTGTTTCTTGTAATTCTGGTGGTAATTCTAATGATATCGCAGTATTAGGAGACGATTGGTAAGACGATTGGTAATTTTTTAAAGTTTTTGTATTTAAAGCTCTATGTTTAGCTTCATTAACCTTTTGTTTTTTTGTCAATTCTGATAAGTAATTTAATGCTCCATAAAATTCATCTGTATCACCATTTTGAGTACTCACTCCACTAGTTGGAGGGGCTATTTTTTCTTTGATTTCTTGTTTTTTATGCTCTTTGATTCTGTTTAATAACTTATTTTTAAGATTATTTGGAGATACTACGGGATTTAATGTTAGTTCCTTTTTCTCCCTATTTTTTCTTGTTTTATTTCCAGATAGTTTAAATAATTCTGGATTAATTTGAATTGTTTTTTTGGTTGACATTATGTTATATAAACAATTTTATAAAATAACTTTATCTAAATTATTTTCCAGAATAGGAATAGTTCTTTTCCAAAATATGATTTGCATTTGGATTATCTGATAACCAATGCCAATCAACTTTATCTAAATTATTTCCATTCCAAAATGTGTATAGCATTTGGATTACATGATAACCAATACCAATCAACTTTATCTAAATTCTTCTTCAAAATATGTTAAAGCAATTCTAATAAATCAAACAAATCTATTGAATATTTTTCACACAATCTTTCTAAACGTTTCGGATGAAACACGTATTTTACCAATTCTTCACATAAATATAGCGAATCCTAATTTATCTTATTTTCTATTTTATTCAATAAATCTTCACTGTAAACCAATTTTCCAGAAGGCTTATAAGAGTTGATTGGTGTATATTTTTTACTATTTTTAATTTGCTGAATAGGTTCTTGTTGTTGCTGTTCTTCATTGTTAATATCATCTTTTTCTTCTTCAATTCTATCACCATATTCATTTATTAATATTCCAGTCTTTTTCTTTATCTCTGTTCTTACATATGATGGAATCCAATGATTCCAACAAATAAATAATGTATTTGGATGAAAATATCTAACATTAAATCCATTTTCTTGCAAAGCATTCATTAAATATGCTATACAACCTGATTGGTCATATTTTGGAACTCCTATAATTATCTCTGGTACAACAAACCAACAGAATTTTTCATGTATACTATGTCTTGCTGTAGTTTTAATCTTAACATGAATACGATTCAATATTTTTTTAAATAACTCTAATTTACTTAGATCAACTTGACGTTTTTTTTCGTATAATTCATCAATATTAATCTTTTCTGAAAAGTTGGAAAAATTTTCCAAAGTAAATATATTTGCCATTTGTTATTTTATGAGAAAAAAACTATAACTTATTTATTTTATTATGTGCACATTTTACACACAGATTTTTGTAATGTAAATTGCGTGTAAAATGTAAACATAATTAATTTTGTATAATATATATGACAATAAAGCATTTAGTAATTAGTGGTGGTGGTCCTATAGGATTGAGATTTCTAGGTGTATTAGAAAAATTAGAACAAGAAAAATTTTGGAATATTGATCATATAGAATCAATATATGGAACCTCTATAGGTTCTATTATAGGTACATTTATTTGCCTAAAATATGATTGGGAAACTTTAAACAAATATATAATAGAAAGACCATGGCATGATGCTTTTAAGGTAAATGCAAAACAATTATTTGATTCATACTATAATAAAGGTTTATTTGATAAAACATTAGCCGAAATAATATTTAAACCGTTATTACAAGCAAAAGATTTAAATCTAAATATAACTTTAAAGGAATTTTATGAATTTTCAAAAATAGACTTACATATTTTTACATTTGAAATAAATAAATTTCAAACAGTTGAGTTATCACATACAACTCATCCAGAACTTAGTTTATTACAAGCTTTAACAATGTCATCAGCATTACCCGGAATATTTATGCCAATAATAACAGATGATTGTTGTTATGTCGATGGAGGATTAATGTGCAACTATCCACTAAATCAATGTTTGAGAGATCATACTAATAAGGATGAAATATTGGGAATTAAATGTTCATATGATAAAGAAATTGATAGTTTTAAAAATGTAAATGTAACAGAAGAAACATCATTGTTAGAATATGTTATATGTTTAACAATTAATTCAATGAACTTCATAAGAGATACTGTTAAAATAGAGAATATTGAAAATACAGTGAAATGTTATGTAATTGATAATCCACTAACATTAGATTGTATTCAAAAATCCATAAGTAATCAGGAATTAAGACGACAATTGATAAAACAAGGAGAAGAAGATGCCACAAATTTTATTACATTACTATCTTACACCAACCAAAATAAAAATGAGACATTTATGTAATATAACTTACAGAACCGTATTTAAAAATTGCTCCATAGTTGATTTAGTAGGTTTAGCATCATATTCAATTACTTGATTATCTTTAACTAATTTAATAGTAGGATAACCCTCAATATGATATTTATCCATTAATTGACTAATTTCTGCGGATTCATTTGTACAATTATATTCTATAAAATTAATGGTATAACCATTTATAGATTTACCATCATATTCAGCTTTAAGTGATTCCCATTCAGGTTTAGCAGTTTTACAATGTGGACACCAATCAACATAAAATAACATTAACGTAGCTGTTTTATTTGAATTCTGGTCTTTGGGCATATTTTCTCTGTTTGCATGAAATGTGGTTTTTCCATCAGTATATTGTTTATATGTAAAATAAGCAAAGATAACTAACAACAATCCAAAAATAATCATAAGTCCAATTTTCCAATTATTTGTAACAAAACCGCTAATTGTTTGTATGAATGAAGTAGAACCTCCAGTCTTTAATACATTTAATCCAGTGCCATTAATAGATTTAATTGTTTGAGTTTGAGGTGAAACAGAGTAGTTCATTATATATATACTAAATAAGAATAAATTATAATATATTTTAAACGAATATAAAGTTTACACCGACCAAAAGAAAGAGACAAAATATATTACTATAATTTGCTTAATTTACACCTTTTAGATATTTTACAGATTTGTAAAAATGTGCAAAGGTGTACAAAAGTCATTGTTAAAAATTATATTATATTATTTTTTATATTTATATATAAATGACAAAGACGCGTAAAAATAGATTAGAAGTTAAAAGTTATACCAAAAAACATAGAGTATTCAAGAAAGGTGATTTTTATTCTGGTGATGGATTTTTAACAACAGTTTGGGGTCCTACACAATGGCATATGTTACATACAATAAGTTTTAATTATCCAGTAAAACCAACAGAAGAACAAAAGAAGGAATATAGAGATTATGTATTATCTTTACAACATATATTACCATGTGGTGCTTGTAGAAAAAATTTAAAAACAAATTTAAGACATTTGCCTTTGAAAATGTCTGTTATGAAATCACGTGATACATTTTCACGTTATATTTATAATTTACATGAATTAGTAAATAAAATGCTTAAAAAAAAATCAAATTTATCATATTGTGATGTGAGAGAACGATATGAACATTTTAGATCTCGTTGTGTAGATGAAAACCCAAAAATATTTAAGTATTCAGAAATAAAGACAAGAAAAAATAAAAAAGAAAATGGGTGTACAGACCCATTATACGGTAAAAAAGCAAGATGTATTTTAAATATTGTTCCACAAAACGAAAAAGGACAAAGTATTCAAATAGATAAAAAGTGCATGAAATATAAAAAATGAATTGAGTCAGTTATCTTGTAACCCAAGCGCAATTAATATGTTAGCCAAAGAGAATAAGACGACCATCAATGTGTTGATTTTTTATTCGAAGAAAGACGGCGTTTTCCTAACGTGTGAAATGTGCAAAGATGTAAAATAAATAAAATTGAATTTTATAATAAATATATTTTATACTTATTATATAAAATGCACTTCTGTAATATATGCTCTAATATGTATTATATTAGTATTGATCCTGAGGATCCTAATAAATTGGTCCAATACTGTAGAAATTGTGGAAATAAAAATTCCATTATTTCGGTTGATGATGTAACTGTTTCTAAAGTACAATTAAAAAAATCTGAACAAGAATTTAGTCATATTATTAATAAATATACCAAATTAGACCCTACACTTCCTCGTGTTTCCAATATTTTATGTCCTAATGGAGATTGTTTAACTAATAAAGATGATAAACCACGTGAGATTATATATATTCGTTACGATGATATAAATATGAAATATGTTTATTTATGTTCAACGTGTAATACTGTTTGGAAAAACGAAGATCAATCATAAGTTACTTTTACACCTTTGAACAATTAAGTTCGCACAAAAAGCACTAAAGTTTGAATATTAAATTAAATATATTATCTTTATTATATTTTTGTCTCATTTTACTACGTAGTGCTTTACGGTCGGTGTAATGCTTCCAAGAATATTTTACTTCTTTTACAATGTGAGAAACAAGGAAAAAGAAGACCAAAATGTTTTAGGGAACAAAAAGAATAAATACCTACGATACTCCTTTTTACAAGTTATAAGGAAGATAAGTATGGTAAGGTGTGAAATTCACCATTATGCTTTTGTTTTTTAATTCGCTAAAGTCGGCGTTTTAGAGCAACGCGTATTTTATTAAAAGTAAAGCATTCGCTGTCCTCATATTAGAGTAATTACCTTTATTGTTTATGAAGGAAAATCATTAAAGGGTCATTCTTTTCATTTCCTTAAATTAAATATGTTGCTTTATCTTTAAGTATTTTTTATAATTTAATTATAAAAAACGGCATTTAAAATACGCACTGCTCTAAATGTCCAAAGGTGTAATATAATATAATATAATATAATAATGTCTTTAAACATTCCTATATCTGTTGGCGAATTATTTGATAAATTTAGTATTTTGTTAATAAAAAAACAAAAAATTACTGATGAATTTAAAATACAACATATAAATAAAGAAATAGAATATTTAGAACCTTTTATAAAAAAATACAATATAGATTGTTATATTTTAAACCAATTAAAAGAAATAAATAGTAAATTATGGGAAATAGAGGATAATATTAGATTAAAAGAACATAAAAAAGAATTTGATAGTGAATTTATTGAATTAGCTAGAGCAGTTTACATAACAAATGATGAAAGATTTAGAATTAAAAATATTATTAATACACTTGTAAATTCAGAAATTAAGGAAATGAAAGGATATGTAAAATATTAAGTTAAAAAAAAATTACACCGACCGGAAAGCACTACGTAGTAAAATGAGACAAAAATATAATAAAGATAATATGTTTAATTTAATTTAATCCTCATTATATTAAATTAAACATATTATCTTTATTAAATTAAACATATAATAAAGATAATATGTTTAATTTAATATAATGAGGATTAAATTAAGTGAAATGGATAAAAAAGTAAAATATTTATATAAAACTGCCAATAAATTAAATAGTTTAAATAAAGTATATGAAGCTATTGACGTATATAAACAAGTTTTAGAATATGATAAAAAACATAGAAAAACATTAAAAGAATTAGGAGATTTGTACATTAAAACAAATAATTTACATAAAGGTATTGAATGTTATGTTTCATTATATAATTTAAATCCATTATTAAAAGACGCCACTACAGGTGTATTATTAAGTGAAATAGCAACAAATTATAGTAAAATTAAAGATTTTAATAATGCTATAGAATATTTTAAAAAGATTTTTAATATTAAAAATAATATCCCAGAAGTCTATAATAATATTGCTATTTGTTATATTAATTTAAGAAAATATGATATGGCAAAAAAGAATTTATTTAAATCATTAAATTTAAGAAATGACGCCGCTGTAAATAATATATTAGGTGAAGTATTTTTTTATGAAAAACAATATGATAAATCTATTTTTCATTATGAACAAAATCCTAATTTAAAAAATGATTATACATATTTATATAATTTGTCATTTCCTTATTTAGCTAAAAAAGATTTTAAAAAAGGATTAGAATTATATGAAAATAGATTAAAAAAAAATGAAATCAATAGTCAAACAAATCAATTAGAACGAGTTAATATACCTTGGGTACCTGATTGGAAAGGTGAAATAATTGAAAATATGAATTTGTTAGTTATTTATGAACAAGGAATTGGTGATAATATTATGTATTATAGATTTATAATTGAATTATCTAATAAACACCCTAATATAAATATTACATATTTTTGTAAAAATACAGTTTTTAATATGTTTAATACTTATGATAAAATTAAATTAATTAATAACTTAAATTTTATTGATAGTAATAATACTAAATATGATTTTAAAGTATTTATAATGTCTTTACCATACTATTTAAATGTCACTTCTATAATACCTTGTTCATATAATTATATAAAAATAAATGATGAAAAAGATTTATATTGGAAAAATAATTTGCCAAAAAATAATAAATTAAATGTTGGTTTTTTTAATAACGGTCTTTTAAGTTCATTTATTGAAAAATCAATTCCTTTAGAGTGTTTTGAAACACTTACTAATTTAAATATCAATTTAATTAGTTTACATAAAACAGAAGAAATTGAAAAAGACATTAGTAGTATTTTATTTAAAGATAAATTATTTACTTATAATATAGATATAGATGAACCATTTATTGATACTATAGCAATATTAAATAATATAGATTTATTACTTACAATTGATACTGCTATTGCACATTTAGCTGGTGTAATGAATGTTAAAACTTATTTACTATTAGGTTATAGTTCTGATTGGAGATGGTTTGATACAAATGAAAAAATTTGGTATAATTCAGTTGATATAATTAGAATGAATGAAAATATTGCTCTTAAAAATATTATACCAACTGTTGAAAAATTAATACTAAATTACACCGACCAAAAAGAAAAATGAGACAAACTTTTTGTAAAAAAAATAAAAAATTTGTTATTTTCTCTTCAGTGATGTAAAAGCACCCTATCCATTTTCTTATTATG
>Ga0194119_10001728_pt1 | contig 39033 bp, 27 predicted proteins | sample TA2MahC100mmetaG_FD_148620 | JGI IMG/M metagenome (GOLD analysis project Ga0194119, IMG submission 148620) | Freshwater microbial communities from Lake Tanganyika, Tanzania - TA2015018 Mahale Deep Cast 100m | ecosystem: Environmental > Aquatic > Freshwater > Lake | place: Tanzania: Lake... | reverse complement strand
GCCATGGCCAGTTCGCCTTCGTCGTAGGTCTGGTCGGTCAGCTTGCCGGCGAAGTAGTCCATGTAGGCCTGCATATCGAAATGGCCATGGCCGCACAGATTGAACAGGATGGCGCGGCTGATGCCTTCCTCCTTGCAACGCAAGGCCTCGTCGATCGCGCCGCGCACGGCGTGGTTGGCTTCCGGGGCGGGCAGTATGCCTTCCGTGCGGGCCAGCAACACGCCGGCTTCGAAGCAGGCCAGTTGGTGATAGTTGCGGGACTCGATCAGGCCGAGTTCCTGGACGTGGCTGACCAGCGGCGCCATGCCATGGTAGCGGAGTCCTCCGGCATGAAAACCCGGCGGCGTGAAGGTCGAGCCCAGGGTGTGCATCTTGGTCAGCGGCGTCAGTTGCGCCGTATCCCCGTAATCGTAGGCATATTGGCCGCGCGTCAGGGTCGGGCAGGCGGCGGGCTCGACGGCGATGATCCGCACCGCGCGCCCGCCGCGCAGTTGCCGACCCAGGAAGGGGAAGGCGATCCCGGCGAAGTTCGACCCGCCGCCCGTGCAGCCGACGATGATGTCAGGGTAGTCATTGGCCAGTTCCAGTTGCGCGATGGCCTCCAGCCCGACCACGGTCTGATGCAGCAGGACATGGTTCAGCACCGAACCCAGGGCATAGTGGGTATCGGCGCGCCGCACGGCGATTTCGACCGCTTCGGAGATGGCGATGCCCAGGCTGCCTGGATGATCCGGTCGCTGGGCCAGAATCGCCCGTCCCGCCGCCGTCCGTTCCGAGGGCGACGCCGTGCAGGTCGCCCCCCAGGTTTCCATCAGAGCCCGGCGGTAAGGCTTCTGCCCATAGGACACGCGCACCATGAAGATTTCCACGTCGATGCCGAACAAGGCTCCGGCAAACGCCAGCGACGAGCCCCACTGTCCCGCGCCGGTTTCGGTCGCGATGCGCCGGATACCCGCCTCCTTGTTATAGAAGGCTTGCGGGACGGCGGTATTCGGCTTGTGACTGCCGGCCGGACTCACGCCCTCGTACTTGTAGTAGATGCGCGCCGGGGTGTCGAGCGCCCGCTCCAGCCGCCGCGCCCGGTACAGCGGACTCGGCCGCCACTGTCGATAAATGTCACGGACCGGGCCGGGAATCTCGATCTCCCGCTCGGCGGACATTTCCTGGGCGATCAGCGTGGCTGGGAACAGCGCCGCCAGGTCATCCGGCCCCAGCGGCTGGAAGGTCACTGGGTGCAGCGGAGGCGGCGGGGGCGTGGGTAAATCGGCGACCAGGTTATACCAATGCCGGGGCAGGCGGGTTTCGTCGAGCAGAAATTTGACGGTGTCGTTCATGGGTGATTCATTTGAGCAAAGTTGCAACAGGGGTCGAAGAGTGGGGTCATTCGGCAGACGGGTTTTTACCATAGCCCGGAGGTGATGCGATGAAATCCGGGAGACCGGGGTTGCCCCGCCTATTCGCCATACTCGCTTTCGGGTTCAGCAATGGCTTTCGTCCAGTCGACCGGATAGACACCCGATCTCACGGTCCATAAAGCTCGAATATGGCCAACCGTTGCTTGCGATGGGCAGGCCCGCCATCACCAGCCGGTGGGTGAATACACCCCCAGCGACTGGAATCATCGGAATGAGGGGATTCGGAGGCGCGGTCAGGGGCAATGCGGTTGAGGCGAGGTCATTTGATGGATATGGTGGTAGCCGATATTGCCCGTGATCCATTGCATCACCTTGTTGAGCTGCAGGTAGCTGGAGGATTCCAGCGCCGCGCGGTAGAACGTCCAGGCTTCGGGGGTGAGGATGATCATCCGCTTGAAGCTGTGTTGCGAGAAGAACAAATAACCGCCCAACACCGAGGCAACCAGCATCGGCAGCAAGATCACGAAGAAAGCCATGGCGAATCCGCCCCACCACCACAGCGCCGCGATCAGCCCGAAATGCACCAGCAGGGACAGCACGGAATCCCAGTGACGCCAGGGATTTTCGAACAGGGGCGGCAGCGTGATGTGGATCAGAAAAATGGTGGGATAGGCCAGGATCACGGTGAGGGGATGCCGCTCCACCCGATATTGCGCGCGCTGGGCGGGTGTCGCCACGCGCCACTCGCGCACGGTCATGATCCGGAACGAGCCGATGCCGGACCCTTTGAGTTGCCCGATGTGGCCATGATGATAATTATGGCTTCTGCGCCAGGAGTGCGGCGGTGTGAGGGCAAAAGCTCCGTAAAGCTCGAACAGGAGGCGAGCCAATGCGGAGTGACGCAGAATGCCTCCATGCATGAAGTCATGGTAGGTAATGAAAACCCTGACCATCAACAGCCCTGTCAGAATGGAAAATCTGGCCCTGACGAATCCGCCGAGAGGCAGGCCGGCCGCCACCAGGGCAACGATGAGCAAAATGAAAGAGGAGTCGACAGCCCACCAATTGCTGGCGACGGATTCCACCGCATAGGGCTTGGTGGCTTCAAGCAGGTCCCGCCCGACACGAATACCCGGACTGTGTTCGGGTGTCGGGTCTCGCCAGCCGATGCTTCGGCGATGTGTGTGTCAGATTCTGGTTTCATATGAAATTACCCCAATGGTAACGGTGCATGCCTGAAATTATCGTTCCGCACCCTGCGTTTAATCAATGGGTGCTGTCCACTGACGGTGGACATTTGGTGAGGGAAGGCGCATTGTGCGGCAATGGCAACCTCATTCATGGGTCGTCAATCATTTTTTGGCCACAACAGCCGGTTATTTATTACAATAGCGAATTGCCTCCATGCCCATCATGAGTTCGATGCCAGGATTTCCCCAGCTTACGCCCAGTGATTTTCAGCAGACCTGCGGATTTTGTGGGTGCGTTTTCCGCGTTGAAATTACCTGGCCAACGTCCTACTCGCACAAGCTTGCCAAGGATACCGAGGACTACGCCTGTCCCGAGTGCCAGCGGCAGTCGCGTATCAAGACCTCGACCAAACCCCAGGTAACCCTGCTGTCCAAGCGCACGGATGGCCGCACGGTGGTGGGGTTATCGGCTACGGAATAAGTGGCCGCCGGGGCAATTTCCAGTCGGTCGCTGGGATACACCCGATTTTTTCCAAGAATTTGTTGGACAATTGGCCTTTGTGGGCGTTATGTCGCTATGGTTTGTCGCGGCGCGGTTTTTATACGCGCCTCGAGGATTCGGAAATCTATTTCAGTCTCTGCCCATCGGCGCCTGCTTCTGGCTCCCGCCTCCTCCTGTCCGGTCGTTTCTGCTGTTTTCTCTTGAACCCAGTCGTAACTCAGGCTCTCGCTTCAAACGCTCGTCACCACGAGTGGCGGGTTTAATTTCCCTATTTTCAAGAGTATTCAGCAATGTCTAAAAATCTGTATGTCGGCAACCTGAGCTACAACATTGGTAACCGTGAACTGGAAACCCTGTTTGCCGCGTTCGGCGATGTGAAATCAGCGAATGTGATCATGGATCGCGATTCGGGTCGTTCCAAGGGCTTCGGTTTTGTCGAGATGGGCAATGATGCCCATGCGCAGGCGGCCATCAAAGCCCTGAATGGCAAGGATGTCGATGGTCGGGATCTGACGGTCAATGAGGCGCGTCCCCGCGAGGAACGCTCCAGCGGCGGCGGGTTTGGCGCTGGACGGGGCGGCGCCGGCGCGAATCGCCGCTACTAAATGCCACAATCACTCGTGGCTGCGCGCTTTCGAGTGATACCCATTGAAGAAGGGCCCGGGACGTTCGCGTTCCGGGCCCTTTTTCGTGAGCCGCTTCGTTAGCGGCTACCTGCACGCGCCCGCCACCGAAGCGGGCAATGCGACCACCCTTGCCTGGGTTGAAGTCTTCCTGCCCGGTCTGGGCTAGCAGGGTTACGATCCGACTATCGGTGAAGTTACCCTTCATCGTCATATCGCGGTAGCGGTCGCCTGGAATGCGGAATCCGTGCCTCCGGTACGCGGGGGGTGACCCGTTCGGGTTCCGGGCATCACATTCCCACGGCGGAGTCTTTTGCGAATACGGACCTAAATCCGGATTGGCGGACGGATACGCGGGGCGATCACATCTTTCGGCCAGTGACAACCAGCCACTTCGGTGAGTGCGCCACGGATGTTTGACTCAGTGGCTCAGGTTCTTCCGGGAACCATCGTAGGAAAGTCCCGGTGTTCAGGTCCCACCGGGACATACCAGAGTTTGCGGGGTTCCATTTGGCCCCGCGGACTGGTGAGTAGCAATGGGCCGTATTGGGTAAACGAGATACCTACCGCTACTCTCCGTTTGAAGAGGGGATGAGTCTCGGTAGCCCTGATTGTGATAACATGGCCCATTTGTTGGCAAATAGCCGCTGATTATCTCGTAAGGAATTATGTCGAAAGAAGATCATATCGAAATGGAAGGCAAGGTCATCGAAACCCTGCCCAACACGACCTTCCGGGTCGAACTGGACAATGGTCATATCGTGATGGCCCACATATCGGGCAAGATGCGCAAGCATTACATCCGCATCCTGACGGGAGACCGCGTCAAGGTGGAGATGACCCCCTATGACCTGACCAAAGGCCGAATCACCTTCCGCCAGCGTTGAAACTAGGCCGGTTCAGCCGCTTCAACCACGCCTTCAACCGCAAAGGACAACTCATCACCCTCGACACCGATCCGCGCGACCCCACCCCCCGACAGTCTGCCAAACAGTATTTCCTCGGCCAGAGGCTTCTTGATTTTTTCCTGAATCACCCGGCTCATTGGCCGCGCTCCCATTTGCGGGTCGAAGCCGTGGATGGCCAGCCATTCGCGCGCTCGCGGTTCCAGCACCACGGAAACGCGTTTCTCCGCCAGTTGGGTCTCCAGTTCGAACATGAACTTGTCAACGACCTGCGTGATGATTTCCAGGGAGAGCGGCTGGAACTGGATGATGGCGTCCAGCCGGTTGCGAAACTCCGGTGAGAACCCGCGCTCGATCACCTTCATGCTGTCGGTGGAATGATCCTGTTGGGTGAAACCGATCGATGGACGGCCCCCTTCGCTGGCGCCAGCATTCGTGGTCATGATGAGGATGATGTTGCGGAAATCAGCCTTGCGTCCGTTATTGTCGGTAAGAGTGCCATGATCCATGACCTGCAACAGCAGGTTGAAGACATCCGGGTGCGCCTTCTCGATCTCGTCCAGCAGCACCACGGCATGGGGATGCTTGTTGACGGCCTCGGTCAATAACCCACCCTGATCGAAGCCAACGTAACCGGGCGGGGCGCCGATCAATCGCGATACGGTGTGACGCTCCATGTATTCGGACATATCGAAGCGCAGCAATTCCACCCCCATCACTTGAGCGAGTTGCCTCGTGACTTCGGTCTTGCCCACGCCCGTGGGACCGGCGAACAGGAAACTGCCGATCGGCTTTTGAACTTCGCGCAGACCGGCCCGGGACAGCTTGATGGCGGAGGCCAGCGTACCGATTGCCTCGTTCTGGCCAAAGACCAGCATCTTGAGGTTTTTCTCCAGATCCCGCAGTTTGTCCTTGTCATTGGTCGATATCGTTTTCGTCGGTATGCGGGCGATCTTGGACACGATGTCTTCGATCTCCAGCGCCCCGATCAATTTTCTCCGTTTGGAGATGGGCAACAAGCGTTGACCCGCGCCGGCTTCGTCGATGACATCGATCGCCTTGTCCGGGAGATGGCGGTCCGTGATGTAACGATCGGAGAGTTCCGCCGCGGTGCGTAGCGCCGCCAGGGAATACTTCACCTCGTGGTGCTCCTCGAAACGGGACTTGAGCCCTTTCAGAATCTGGAAAGTTTCATCCACCGTGGGTTCCAGTACATCGATCTTCTGAAAACGACGCGCGAGGGCGCGATCCTTTTCGAAAATGCCGCGAAACTCCTGATAGGTGGTCGAGCCGATACAGCGCAATTCACCAGAGGCCAATACCGGCTTGATGAGATTGGAGGCGTCCATGACGCCGCCTGACGCCGAGCCCGCCCCAATGATGGTATGGATTTCGTCGATAAACAGAATCGAGTTGGGCAGTTTCTTGAGTTGCGCCAGCAAGGACTTGAGCCGTTTCTCGAAATCGCCGCGGTATTTGGTGCCAGCGACCAGGGCGCCCAGATCCAGAGTATAGATCGTGCTCTTGGCCAGCACATCGGGCACTTCGCCATCCACGATCTTTTTAGCCAGCCCCTCGGCTATGGCCGTCTTGCCCACGCCGGCTTCTCCGACCAGCAGAGGGTTATTCTTGCGCCTGCGGCACAGTACCTGGATGGTGCGCTCCACTTCACCGCGTCGCCCTATCAGTGGATCGATCTTGCCTGACCTAGCCAATTCATTGAGATTTTCCGCGAACTTATCCAGTGCGTTGGCGGGGCTGGACTCGCCATCCTCGGCTTCGCCGGAACTGCTTCTGGCTGCTGGATCAGCCTCGTCGTGGAGTTTGGAAATGCCATGGGAAATGTAGTTGACCACGTCCAGCCGGCTTACATCCTGCTGATTCAACAGGAATACCGCGTGCGAATCCTGTTCACTGAAGATCGCTACCAGGACATTCGCCCCGGTGACTTCCTGCTTGCCCGATGATTGCACGTGAAAGGCCGCTCGTTGCAACACGCGCTGAAAGCCCAGGGTAGGCTGTGTCTCCCGTTTCACGCCGGGCGCGATGAGCGGAGTGGTTTCCTCCAGAAAGTTGACCAGTTCCTGCTTCAACCAATCCACGTTGGCTCCACAGGACTTCAACACCTCTATCGCGGAGTGGTTGTCCAGCATGGCGAGCAACAAGTGCTCCACCGAGATGAATTCATGTCTTTTCTCGAAAGCACTGCGGAAGGCATGGTTGAGGGTGAGCTCAAGTTCTTTGCTCAACATGATCGGACTCCTAGTCAGGTCAGTAGGGATTGATCGCGGGAAACAATCTTACCTGGACGGGTATGCCCGTCCATGCAACACAGGGTTATTCAGGCTTCTTCCATGTCGCATAGCAGGGGGTGCTGGTGCTGTCGGGAATAATCGTTGACCTGACGCACTTTCGTTTCGGCGATATCACGAGAATAAACGCCGCAAACGCCCATCCCCCGGGTATGGACATGCAACATGACCTGAGTCGCTCTCTCTTCGTCCATGCCAAAAAATATCTTCAGGATATCCACAACGAATTCCATGGGTGTGAAATCGTCATTCAGCAAAAAAACCTTGTAAAGCGGCGGCCGCTTCAGTCTGGGTTTGGTCTCCTGAACCGCAAGATCATCGTCGAGCTTGTGATCAGGGTGCTGTGCCATGATGATTCCGTTGCCAAGTTTCATTGTCGAATTTAACTATACCACCGCTGATGCAGGCTGTCTTAATGGGTTATGACAGGCCATCGAGCAAGAAGAGAGTCCCGGTTGACCATGCCCGGACGCCCGCACAATCACCCCCCTAAAATGTTTGCCCCGCGACCCTGGGTGACCTCGTCCGGTGGGACGGTGCGGAAGATGCGTCCGCATCCACCCGCTGACGCTTGCACCGAATGTTCGAGTAGCAAACAGGATTTTGGTTTCCATGGCCTTGCGGAAGCCGCCGACGGGATATACGGTCAGGCGCCGCCCGGGTTGGAGGGCTCCGTGGCGGCCAGGATGCGCCCCAACACCCCGCTATCGTCGAGGGGAGATCCCGTCGAAAGGCGCTCGATCGGGTCGAGCAGGGCATATCCCGACGCAAGCAATTCCTGCCGTTCGGCATCGGCTTCCTCCAGGCTGGCCAGGACGCCGACCCCCACAGAGGCCAGCGCGGTATCGACGCCGGCACGCAAGCCCTGGAGCGCGCTCTTTTCGATCGAGGGTTTCAGCCGAGTCTGGGCGAACCAGGGCAGTAGCCAGGCCAGAGCTATCAGCAGCACGCTATGGATGGCGAAATCCGAGCCCAGATAATCCAGATGTTGGGCGGCGCTCTCATAATAGCCTTTGACCACCTGATAGCTGGCCCAACCCAGGGCGCCCAGCGGCAGCAGCACCGCCAGACCGCCCATGAGTTTCAGCAAGAATCGGCGCAGGCCGCCACCGGGCCGGGCCAAGGCCTGCCTGAGCATGAGCTGGCCTTGTCTCAGCACCTGCTTGCCGGTTTGCGCCGGCCAGTCTTCCAGCCTGGCTTTCAAGGGCAGGATCGGCAGACCGCGTTGACCGGCCTCGACCAGCAATTCGGCCAGCGTGTCGCCCACCCGGCTTTCCGCCCAACGGTCCCAGAGGAGTGTTTCGTTCGGGGCGGGAGGCTTGGCGGAATCCTCGACCAGTTTCGACAAATCCATCGAGCGGGCGAGCAGATGGGCCTCGCGTCCCGCGAAAGCCGTCGCCACGCATTGCAGCGACCAGTCCAACCCGCTCAACAAGTCCGATTGAGTGGTCGACCACAGTGAATCCCAGGCCGACCGGAGTCCGGCGTAGCCCTCGCCCGGTCCCAGCCGTCCCAGCAGCTCCCGCAGCGCGCCAGCCAATGCTGACAAGCGAGCCTGTTCCGCGCGGGCTTCCAGTTGGCTCATGACATGACGCCCGGAAATTTCCCGCAACAGGCGTTGCAACTCGGTGAAATCATCCGGCTTGGGCTCGATCGGGTTGGGCCGACAATCGGTCCGGAGTACGATCGGATCGCGGAATCCGGCCAAGCCCAGCAAGCGGCGAAAATCCTCCAGTTGGACGTCCTGACAGCGATCCCACTGGTTCATCACGAACAACCAGGCGTGATCGCCGCCATGTTCCCGCAACAACCGCCAACCCTTGTCATCACGGTAGCGTTCCGGACTCACCACGTAGATGAGTACGTCGATCCGCGGCAGCCAATTCAGCACGAGTTCCCGATTGTGCGCTTCCACACTGTCGATGTCGGGCATGTCCACCCACAGAATCTGGCGGGCATCCGCGTCCGGATGGCGGGCGATCCGCACCTGATCCAGTGGAAAATGCGAGGGGAGCTGGCTGACGCGCACACTCTCGTGCATGTACAAGGAAACTTCCCGTGAAGTCGGCCGTTCCACGCCGGTTCGCGCCACCGCCTGGCCCGCGAGACGATTGAGCAGGCTGCTTTTGCCCACGCCGGTCCCGCCAAAGAACGCCGCGACCAGTGGCCGGTGGCTGCCGGGATCGAACAGGGAACCGGGGTTGCGGACTTCGAGTTCTTGCAGCGGTTGGAGGTCCCCGGGGCGCAGCCATTGCCGCTCCACCACTGTTTGCGCCCACTGCCGGACGCCAATGACCCATTCTTCGAAGGAGGCCGGTGTCTCGCCCTGAAGCTTCACGCCGGTCATCCGATGGTCCTCTCGGCCATGGCCAGCGTCTCGGGCGAGATGTCCATCCAACGGTCCGCCTCCAGATGATCCGGCAGGGCGGACAGCGGCTCACGCAGCGCTGTCCACAGCAATTGTCGCACCGCCTCTCTTTGCCGCAGCTTGAGCAACTCGGCGGATTTGTTCATGAAGCGTCCCAGCGCGCTCTCGGTCAGCAGGCTGGTCACGGACAGCATGGCGGGGGCAATGACGAAATCCTGCAAGCCTATGCCGCCGGTGTGCAGGGCCAGCGCCAGCGCGGCGGCGTCGGTGGTGACGCGCGTGGCGCGCAGGCTGTTCAACACCATGGGGTGCTCCTGCAAATGATCGAACAGTCCGCGCGCCGTGTGCTCGATTTCCGGCAGAAACGCCTGATAGTAGTCCCGCGTCGCCCCATCGAACTGTTCCAGGAGCGGTGCGCGCTGCCGCGACACCTGAGCGCCCAGCCCACGCCACCAGCCTTGTTCCAAGGGATCCTGACTCTCGCTCAGCAATAAACCCTCGCCCAGGCGCGTCAGGGCATGTTCGGCCAACTGGTGAAGCAGAGCGGCCTCGCCGCCATCGACTCCTTTGCGCGGCCTTTGCCCCAGACGTCCCAATTGGGAAAGTTGTCGCATCGGCCAGGTCACCCATTTCCGTGCCGTGAGGAGTGCGCCACCAATCCCGGGCACCTCCAGTAGAGTCAACAATTCCGCCAGCGCGCGCTGAAAGGTTTCGTAATGGTGAGGGTGGTCAAGATAATCCCGCTGATAGCGTTCCAGACAATCCCCAAGGATGGCCTCCACGCGTTCGGCCCATTCCCGGCGCAGCCGATGCTCGGTCAGAATGGGACCCGTCCAGTGCGGCCAGTGAGTTCGCAACAGTCGGCTGGCCCGCCGTCGATACGCCGGCCGCTGTATTCTGCCCAGAGCGCCGCTCACAGCCGCCAGGACGGGTCCATGGAGTTCTTCCAGTCCGACCAGACCCGGCGGATCCGGTTGATAGGGCAGGGCGATGACGGTGGGGAGCGCATCGGCGCGGAAAGCGCGCCATTTGTCCTCCACCGAGCGAATGAGGGTGGCGCGGGAATCCTGCTCGGTCTTGTTCAGCAGGATCAGGGTCGGCTGTTCCAGCGGCTCCAGCAGGCGCATGAACTCCCAGACCGACATATCACCGTATTTATCCTTGCTTACCACCAGAACGATGACATCCGCCAGGGCCGCCACCCGGTAGACCGCCGTCTGATACTGGCTGGCCTGTACGGAATCGAAATCCGGGGTGTCCCATAAAAATGTATCTTGCAGGGCGATACTGGTCGGAGCGACCGCCGCGGGCTGCAAGGCGTAGGTATCCAGGCGCGCGGGATCCAACGCCTCGCGGGAGACTCGGTCATACCCCTGGAAGTAGCGATCCATGGCCGCCAGGCACTGTATTTCCGACATCATGGCAAAACCCTGGGCATGTACCGTGAAGCCCGCCAATGGACTCACCGTGGCCAGGGGTTGACCGGTCAGCCAATTCATCACCGAGCTCTTGCCCGCCTGGGTGGGACCCAGCACGGCCATCTGCAAGGGGAGGGGAGGGGCGTTCCGCTCCAGTAACTCGAGCTTTTCCAGGAAGGCCGACGCGAAGTCCAACGACATCAGCAGCGGCGGAATGGCCTCTTGCCGCTGGGGATCCTTGGCGACCAGGGCCCGATAGCGCTGCCGCAGCAGTCTCAGGAAGTCGAGCATGTTGAAGACGGCAGGGGTGGATGATCCCGGGACTGGAACGGTCCCGGGATGATACAGGATGGCATTGCGGACGCTGGCTCGATTCATCGCATCAAGCCAGACGGCTCATCGGGGAACGCGCGGCGGGGCGCCGGCGGACCATGGCGCTAAACACTACGCAGCCGCAAAGCCCTGACCACGGCGATGGCGCCCAGGGGTACGACCAGGCCGATGAGGGTGACGGCAATCAGCAAATGGCCCAGCTCCGAATAATTGGCTGGCAGGGTGACCAGGCCGCTGACCGGGTCCTTGACCTCCCGGGTTACGGTATAAACCTGATTGAGATACTTGGTCAGAAGCTGGCTCAGCGCCAGGGACAAGTTGGTGAAGGACGCCATCACGGCGAAATAGGTCGCCTTGAGATGGCTGGGAGCCGAATGGGCGATCCAGGCCAGCATCGGCACCATCGCGATTTGGCCCAGGGGGGATTCCAGGGCGGTATCGATGATGGCGATGAAACGTGCGTCGACCACGCCGCCGGTCAGCCGGGCGGTCCATTCATGCAATCCGTAGTACATCCCGATGGTCGGCAGGGACAGCACCGTCCCCACCAGGGTCAGCAGTACGATGATGAATGCTATTGGACGCTCCGCCATGAAGCGTCTGAAGACGAACAGGCCGGTCAGACTCAGGACGCTGCCAATCAGGGACAGCCGAGCCATGAAAGACTGGTCGAACCGCAGGACGTCGATCATCCACCAGCTCGAACCGGGCCCGGGCGTGGGCGACGCCCGGAAGAAAAAGATCATGACGGCCGTGCCGACCAGCACGCCGCGGGATTCGGCATCCATTTCGTCCGTGAGCCGGTACAAAAGGGCGAGAATGATGCCCATGGACAGCACGAAGATGATTTCCTGGCCGAAAGCCAGATTGGCCATGCCCACCGTGATGGTGCCCAGCGCAAACGCGATGCCGCCGCCCAGAATCCACCAATTGGGCGTGGTTTCCTCGGTCTGGACGCGCGTCATGGCTTCGACTTCGGCGCGGGTGTAGCCCAGTTCCAACAACGACCGATGCTGTTGCTCCCGCAGATAGGCCGCGAAGATGACGCCAAAGCACGAAGTCGCGGGAATGATCAAAGCCATGGCATAAAGCCGCCGATAGATGCTCAGCTTGTCGGCCTCGCTCATGGCCTCGACGCCTTCGAACATGAACACATTCACCAGGGCGACCAGTAAGGTGCCGGCGATGATCGCGACCCGGCCCAGGGTTTGCATGGTCGAGTGCATCAGCCTTTGCCGCTCCTCGCTGATGCGTTGGCCCCATTCGTCGGTTTTGGGCACCGCCTCGACCGTCATGGCGTCCGCCACCACATCCTGGATCACATAGCCGACCGGCGCCAGCAGGGTACTGAGCACGTACCAGGCGCCGGCGGACATGATGCCCTCCATCGCCCCCCGATCCAGCAACAGGCCCAGCATGATCAGCAGGCTGGAAGCGACCAGGCCGGCGCCGAGGAAAACCAGGCCGGCCTTGTAACGCCAGATCAGATCGACCAGATGCCCGACCGGCAGTTTCAGCGTCCACGGGAGCATGGCCCAGAACGCGAGCCCAGCCAGGAATTCGGCCGACAGCCCCAGATATTCCTTGACGAAGAAGGTGCCGACGATGCCCGTCAATCCGGAAATGCCGGCGGCCAGGTACACCATCAGCGGCGGCAGGTAGCTCAGCCGCAATTCGCGGCCCAATTCAAGGAAGTTGCGGTCGAACCAGACCCGGAGTCGCTCCATCGGGTCGTCGGAATGAGGGGGTGGGGGTACGTGCATGGTTTGAACAGGGCAATGATGAGGGTGGCGGGGATTTTACCGGAATGCCCGGTCTCTACGTCGAGGCGGGTTGCTGGTAACATGCCATCGACCCGCGCAGGAGGTTACCGATATGCCTAAAACCGTCATAAAGCCTAGCTTCCGGACTGAGTCACGGGGTTTCCCGGGAAGGGGCTCACGCCTGAGTCATGTTCTATGCCTGGCCACGCTGCTGCTGACCGCACCGGTTTTCGCGGTCAACTGGGAGGCGCGCATCACCAACACCAATACGCCTCTGGCCGATAACGACATCCAGACCGCGTTGTCGAAGGGGCTGCCGCCCAGCTTCGGCGAAAGTTTCCCCGGCCGGCGTTACGGCATTCATGTTCTGCTGGACACGCAGAGCGTGCCGACCGTCTCGGGAGAATTCGTCTACCTGGCACTGGGCCTGTCGCATCGGCTGCCGAACGGCGCTCTGGAATTGCCTGTCGGTCGCTACAGCGAAGTCCTGATTCTGCCGCCGGACAGTACCGCCCAGTCCAAACGGGATGCCATCGGCCAAAAGCTGGCCGGTCTGGCGGCCACCTTCGCGCGGACCATGATCCAGAACAAATCGGCCTTTGACCACGCCGCCGCTCAACGGCCCCACCCCGACGACCATTGGACCGAGTGGCCGGATTACATACCCTCCACGTCCGGGACCGTTGGCGGTGGCACTCCGTAAGCCAGCCCCGCGCCCGGGCAGGGCGACTTCGCTCCGGGCAGGGCGCGGGCGAGCGGATTCCCAGCAATTCTCATTTTGGCTGAAAGCGTTGCCCTACCTGGGTTTTGCTGCAGGGATGCTCCTTGGTATAAGGCCGGAATAAACCCCTTCGAGTCCCAGCGAGAAGGGGTGTTTCCGGCGCCGCCGCCCGATTCCGCCGGAAACGTCCGCCCTTCGCTGCGCTGGGGCGGACCCTTCGGCTCCGCTCAGGACAGGCTTATTCCGGCCTTCAAGGCCGGACCTAAGCCCCCGGCCCGCCCTTGCGCGCCATCATGCCCTTGGAGGGGTTATAACCCAGTACCGCCAGCGTCAGGAATAACACGGTGGTTCCCGCGGTGACCAGGCAGGCTGAGAGGTTGAACTGACCGTAGAGGGCAAACCGGATCAGTTCGACGGCGTGGGTGAAGGGGTTGAATCGTGACAGATGGTAAAGCGCCTCGCTGGATTCCTGTACCTTCCACAAGGGGTAGAGCGCCGTGGACAGGAAGAACATCGGGAAGATGACGAAATTCATCACACCCGCAAAGTTCTCCAGTTGTTTGATGAAGGAGGACAGCAACAGGCCGAGCGCGCCCAGCATGAGTCCGGACAGGATCAGCGCCGGCAGCACGGTGAGGTAGCCTTCGAGCGGCGCTTCGATGCCGTGGAAGAAGGCGATCAGCAGGAAGACATAGGCTTGGACCACGGACACCAGCACGCCGGCCAGCAGCTTGCAGGTCAGGAGAAACCAGCGGGGCAGGGGGCTGACCAGCAGGGTTTTCATGCTGCCCATTTCCCGATCGTAGACCATCGACAGCGAACTCTGCATGCCGTTGAACAACTGCACCATGCCGAGCAGACCGGGGGTGATGTAGACCTCGTACAGGATGTAGGTCTCGTAGGGCGGGATGATGGCGACGCCCAGGGTGGAGCGGAACCCGGCGGCGAAGATGAACAACCACAACAACGGCCGGACCAAAGCGGAGATGAAGCGCTCGCGCTGATGCAGAAAGCGCAACAACTCGCGCCCCATGACGCCCTTGAGGGCGCGAAGGTAATGCGGCAGGCTCATGCGGCCTCCTTACGCGCGGTCAGTTGTTCGAAGGCGCCGGCGACGTCGGTGGCGCCCGCGCGCTCCAGCACTTCGTTGACAGATCCCTGGGCGCGAATACGGCCGGCATGCAGGACGATCAAGCGGTCATCGGGGTGGATTTCATCGATCAGATGGGTCGCCCACAGCACCGCCATGTCACCCGATCGGGTCAGGGCATGGACATGCTCGACGATCGCCTTGCGGCTGGGCACGTCCAGCCCTACCGTCGGCTCGTCGAGCAGCAGCAGGCGCGGCCGGTGCAGCAGGGCGCGGGCGATCTCGACACGGCGTCGATGGCCGCCATTGAGTTGGCGCACCTTTTCCCCGGCGCGCTCATACATGCCGAACCGCTCCAGTTCCGCCTGGATGCGCCGTCGGGCCTCGCCGTCACCGATGCCATGCAGTGCGGCGTGATAGCGGAGGTTCTGCATCACGCTGAGATCCAGGTCCAGGGTCTGCTGCTGAAAGACCACGCCCAATGCCGCCAGGGCCGGGCAGGGGCGGGATTTGATGTCGTGCCCGGCGATGCGGATGCGGCCCTCGCGGCTGTCGTAGAGATGGGTGATGAGGGAGAACAGCGTGGTCTTGCCGGCGCCGTTCGGACCCAGCAGGATGGCGCACTGACCGGCCGCGACCTGAAAGCCAACCTGATCCAGGGCCCTTTTCTTGCCATAGGCGAAGGACAGTGACTCGACCGCCAAGGCCGGAACCGCGCTCATGGTTTCACCGCCAACCCCCAGGGGTATTGGCCGACGGCCACGGATTTCAATACCTTGCGTTGTTCCAGGGCGATGATGGAGATATCGTTGCTGACCCCGTTCGTGGTGTAGAGATGCTTTTGGTCGGGTGAGAAGGCCAGGTTCCACACCCGCTGGCCGACCAACAGGTAGTCCAGCACTTCGAGGGTTCTGGCATCGACCACCGCCACCCGATTGGCGGGGCCCAGCGCCACATAGGCGTAGCGCCGGTCCTTGTCGATGCGGATGCCGACCGGCTGGATCTTCTCCCGCGTCACGCCCGGGATCTTGAAGCGCACCTGCCCTACCGTCTGGCGCGATGCCGTGTCGAGTACCGTCACGCTGCCGGCGATTTCCGAACTCACCCAGAGTTGCTTGCTGTCATCGGTGAAGGCGCAAGCGCGCGGGCGCGGGTCGACCAGCGTGTTGTCGACGATGGCCAGGGTCTTGCGGTCGATCCAGTGCGCCATATTGGTGGTTTCGCTGGTGCTGACCACCCAGGTTCCATCCGGGCTGGTGGCGATCCCCTCGGGTTCGACGCCCACCGGGATAGCCTTGATGGATTTCTTGCTGGCGAGGTCGATGACCGTCACCAGGTTGTCATCCTCGTTCGAGGCAAACAGTTGTTTGCCCTCCGGGTCGATGGCGAAGGTTTCGGGATCATCGCCCGAGGGCAGCTTGCCCACGACCTTGAGACTGACGGCATCGACAATCTTGATGACATTTTCGTCGCTGACCGCGACATAGAGGTTGCGTCCATCGGAGCTGAGTGCGAGGCCACGCGGTCGCTTGCCGATCTTGACCGTTTTTTCCAGCTTGCCCTCGGGCACGGAGACGATCGCCAGGGCGTTGTCCTTTTCCAGTGTGACGTACAGTGTCTCGGCATGCGTGGCGCCGCCGACCAGCCAGGCCGTCAGGGCCAGAGTGAGAATTCTTGCTTGCATGGGTTTCTTTCAGTCCAGAGGAATGTGGCTATTATCCGGGCGAAACGTCCCGCTAGAAAGTTTTGGTTGCCAGGGCAGGAAGCTACCAGTGCCCACTCCGTGACTGAACGAATCAGGAACAGGTCTGTCACTTTGCGTGTCGGTGGATGACAAAGCGTTCCGCGCTCGCCATAATCCGAAGCTTTTTGATTGCACCCAATACGTCTATGTGGTTCAAAAATCTGGCCCTGTTGCGCCTGACCGATCCCTTCACGCTGAGCGGCACGGAGTTGGAAAAGAAGTTGGAGGAACGCCGCTTCCGCCATTGCGGCAGCCTGGAGCTGCTCAGCGAGGGCTGGTTCCCGCCGTTGGGCAAGGAACACTTTCCGCTGGTCCATCAGACCGGGGGGTTCATCATGCTCTGTCTGCAGCGGGAGGAGAAAATTTTGCCGGCCGCCGCCGTCAACGAATTGCTGGCCGCGCGCGTGGGGGAGATCGAGGAGCAGCAAGGCCGCACCGTGCGGCGCAAGGAGCGGGAGTCGATCCGTGACGAGGTCCTGCACGACATGCTGCCGCGCGCCTTTTCGCAGAGTCGGCGCACCTATGGCTATGTCGACCCGCGCGGCGGCTGGCTGGTGATCGATACCCCCAGCGCGCGGAAGGCCGAGGATTTCGTCGCCGTGCTGCGGCAGACCCTGGAGGGGTTGGCCGTCACCCCCGTCGCCAGCCGCGAGCGTCCGGCCGCCGTCATGACGCAATGGCTGGCGGGTGGTGCGATACCCGATGGGATCGTGCTGGAACAGGAATGCGAGCTTAAAGCCCCCGAAGAAGATGGCGGTGTCGTGCGGTGCCGGCGGCACGATCTGGACGTCCCGGAAATCCTCAATCATATCCAGGCGGGCAAGGAGGCGGTGAAGCTGGCTTTCAGTTGGAACGACCGGCTGAGCCTGATGCTGGACGATACCCTGTCGATCAAGCGGCTGAAGTTCCTGGACGCCATCCAGGAAGCGGCGGCCGACATCGAAACCGACGATATGGCGGCCCGTTTCGATGCGGACTTTTCCATCATGAGTTTGGAAATAGACGCTTTCATACCCGTGTTTTTGAGCTGGTTCGGTGGGGAAAACGCCCCGAATCGCCCCGAGTGACCCGTGAGCATGATCAGACAATCCCATACCTCATCTAAATCCACGCCATCCTGGATTCGCCTGGCGGTCAGCGCGGCGCTGGTGTCCGCGCAGATCCAGACGGCTTTGGCCGAGTCTTTTTCCCTGCCCGGGGCGGGCGATGACCTGATTGGCCGCATCCGGCACACCAAGGCGCATCAGGAAGACACGCTCATCGATATCGCCCGGCGTTTCAGCATCGGTCAGGACGAGATGGTCATGGCCAATCCGACCGTCGATCGCTGGCTGCCCAAGGAGGGCACGGACGTCCTGATTCCGCAGCTCTTCATTCTGCCGGATGCGCCGCGGGCGGGTATCGTCGTCAATATCCCGGAGATGCGGCTCTATTACTTCCCGGTCCGGGCCTCGGCGGCCAAAAGAGCCGCGGTTGCGGCCGAACCCCGGAAGCCGGCGGCCACCACCTGCAAGAAACCCGTGGCTAAACCGGCGAGCCCGGAAAAATCCGCCAGTGTCGGCAACGGCAAGTCATCCGCCAAGCCGGCCAGCGCGGGCAGCGCCAAGACTCCGGCCAAGCCGGCCCAGGCAACCAATGCCAAACCTGCCGCCAAGCCGACCCAGACGGCGAACACCAAGGCTACCGCCAAACCCTGTGTGGCGACCCCCGCGCCCAAGCCGGCGCCCGCCCCGGTTGCGGCGGCCAGCTATGAGTCGGCGGGTTCGGGCGAGGTCATCAGCTACCCGGTCAGCATGGGGCGCATGGACTGGCGCACCCCGATCGGCAAGACCACGGTCGTCAACAAGCAAAAGGATCCCTCCTGGACGCCGCCGGCCTCGATCAAGCGCGAACACGGCGCCAAGGGTGATCCATTGCCGGATGTCGTGCCGCCCGGTCCCGACAATCCCCTGGGCAAGTTCGCCATGCGGCTGGGGGTCTCCGGTTATCTGATTCATGGCACGGACGTCGCCAAGGCGGACGGCATCGGCATGCGCGTGACACATGGCTGCATGCGGCTCTATAACGAGGATATCGCCAAGCTCTTCCCGCTGGTCCCGGTCGGGTCGCCGGTCTATCTGGTCAATCAGCCGATCAAATTAGGCTGGAGGGGCAGTCTGCTCTACCTCGAGGCCAGTCAGCCCCTGGATGAAGACACGGGAATTCCGAATCACGATCCCGACGAGAACGTCAGCAAGGAGCAGCTTCGGCGCGAGGATGAACAGCGCTCGCGTTTCCTGACGCGCATCGCCAACACCGAGATCCAGAAGATGAAGGACAAGACGGGGGCCTCGGTCGATATGGACAAGGTGCGTCGATATCTGGACAAGCCGACCGGCATCCCGGTGGTCATTGGCGGCACGGGTAGCGGTTGGCAGGCGGCGGCCGCCAGTGATGAGGGCATGGCGCCGGCGAAACAGGAAGACGATCCCAATCTGGCCGCACCGAGCCTCAAGTCCCGGCCGATGAAGCCGCCCGCGGTCATTCCTCCGAAGCCCCGGAGTATCGCCCCGCCTCCCGCTCGCCCGTCATCCATCACCGATGACGCCGAACCACCGGTGAGGGCCACGCCACGGGCTTATGATGAGGGCTCCATCTCGGAGCCCGTCGTTTCCCGCCCATCCAGCGAGGAGCTTTACACACCCGATAACCCTTACCGCCCCGAGCGGGAATCCTCCCCGGCAACGGTGGATATGGAGGATCGCCCGGCCGATGCCAGAAGTTCACCCTATCCCAGCGTGGAAACGGGTGAACCGGTTCCGACCGAGACCGAGGAAGAGTAGAGCGTTAGCTCTGGTTTTGTTTGACCCTTGACGGCCCCGCGGGCATCCGGAAGGATGACCCCCCCCGGGCTGATCCGCCAATCCAACGTCGTGGCGTTACGGAAGTGCTTATCGCGTACCGCCGCGCGCTGGCCTCACAAACCGGAGGTGGAAGATTGCAAGTCCGGAAGTGTCTTGGGCAATATGGGCGCTAACCCGTGAGTTGGACCCTAGGGCTGTCACGCGAGATAATCTGGCACGTTTGCCCCGGTTCGACCGAATCATGGGGAGCGATTATGAAGCATGCCAAAAGCAACATCGCGCTCAATAATATCAGTAGCGACTATACCCAGGGCGTGCGGGTAATGGCAAATCCCTTGGAACGATGGCCGCGATTGGTTAACTTGTTTGAATAGCCAAGCTCACACAAGTACTGGAGAGAGGGTTTCCGAGTTGCCCCCAACCGCGGGATAGTGGAGTTACTGGCGAAATTCATGAGCATAAAGGCCTAACGTTATGACAATAATGGAGTTGGTTAGGTCGGATTTATATCGATATGCTGGCCGCACAGGATGGCAAGCGTTCATGCTCACGTATCTAAGAAAGCCTGAGTTTAGATATACTGTCTGGCTTAGAGGATGCAAATCTACCAGTATTATATGGCGAACGATAAGCCGCGTGCTGCATAAGTGCTATTCAAAAAAATACCTGGTATACATCAATCGGCATGCCAGTATTGGTTATGGACTTTATATTGCGCATCTCATGTGTATACGAGTGGCTCCTAGCGCGATAATCGGGAATAACTTCAATATCAGTCATCAGTGTAATGTCGGGACCAATCATAACAAGGCTGCTCATATAGGGAATAACGTATACCTCGGGCCCGGTGTGTTCCTGGTGGAGAATGTAACCATAGGAAATAATGTCACGGTTGGGGCAGGCGCCGTGGTAGTCAAAGATGCCCCGGACAACGCCACCATCGCGGGTAACCCAGCCAAAGTCATTTCCTGGAAGAGCCCCGCACGCTATATTATCAATCCATATCATTCCGGTCTGTAGTGGTGTGCGGGTTTAGTATCCCCAAGTATTGGCGTAAACAATTCCGGATGAAGGCCGCTTTCTCAGTGTTCTTCAATCACCCAAACTCCATTATAAGAATCCATTGCAAGGTCAAGGCGGTACACTGCGACGGGCAGCAGCCTTCGCTCGGTGGGCCGCATTGAAGCACAGGTACTGGTGGGGCGATTGCACGCAGCAATCCATTCCGTCACGAAGAATAACTCACATTCTGGTACGCTTCAGGAGTCCAACGATGAAGAATGGCCATTCTTCAGTCGCGCAGGCTAAAATTCCAAGTTGGTTCATCGGCGGACTGCGGTCCGTGGTGCTGGATTCCCACATTCATCCTGGAGTGACGAGGGTTTTGACCTTCAAGCCGGCCAGGCATGAGGTAGCTTATGATGTTCAACACGCTGGATCAGCAGGTTCTGGGCTTTACCGACCTTAACCCCATCGATTTCAACCGGTTGGCCGGATGGCTGGATGACTGGCGGCGGGAGGCAGCGGAACTGACATTACTGGCCCTGATGCCAGAGGCGGAGGCGGGCAAGGTGCCGATGCTCCAGACGCTGTGTCGGGAACGGAATGTGCCGCTTTCCGGGGCTATCTTTCCAGCTCTGGTCACAACGGAAGGATTTCGCTCCGAGGGGATGATCCTGCTGAGAAGCAGCCGCGCGCTGCCATCGGCGCTGGTGGGCGAACTCCCCACGGACAGCTTTGATGCCGCAGCCCGCATCGTTGCCGCCGTCGACGGCCCGCTCGCCGGACTCGAAGGCGGAACGCCGCCCACGCTGTACCTGATCTTCGACAGTCTTGTGCCGCATATCGCCAGCATCCTGGACAGTCTTTACCTGAGCCTGGCGGATCGGGTCGTCTATGCGGGTGTGAACGCCGGCAGCGAAAGCTTCCAACCCATGGCCTGCCTGTTCGATGGGGAACGTATCGTGGGTGACGGGGTGTTATGTCTGCTCCTGCCGCCGGCTACGGTCACGGTGCTGGAACATGGCTTTCAGGCGCCGGAGCGGTTGATGTGCGCCACCGGCGCCGAGGGCAATCGCATCTTCCAGATCGACTGGCAGCCGGCTTTTACGATGTATCAGGAGATGGTCCGTTCGGAATACGGCATTGCGCTGACCCCGGAGAATTTTTACGAATACGCGGTGCATTTTCCCTTCGGCATCCTGCGGGCGAACAATGAGGTGGTGGTCCGCATCCCCGTGGCCCTGGAAGCGGACGGTTCCCTGTTCTGCGTGGGGGAGGCGCCGGAAAACTCCATCCTCACCCTGCTGAAGCTACCTTTGGATCTGGACGATGGTTGCGTACTGCAATTGGTCAGGGGGCTGGAAGAGACCCGTGGTTCCCTGCTCGGGCGAACCTTGCTGTGTTTCTATTGCGCGGGCCGTCGCATGCATTATGGCGGCAACGCCGCCACCCTGGAACTGAAGCGCCTGCGGCAGTTGTCTCGGGCACGAGCCTTGGTCGGGGCCCTAACCCTCGGCGAGATCGGCAGCACCCAAACCGGGGGCTATCCCCTGTTCCATAACGCCAGCATTGTCTGTACGCCCTGGGGGAGCGCGTGAATCGCGAGCATGTGCTTGCCATACTCTACGATCTAGCTCTCACGATTGGTGGAGAAACCCGGGTAATGCCGCTGTGGCGCAAGGTACTGCAACGGCTGTTATTCCATACCTCGTTCCCCGTGGGTCTGGTGATCCGGCGAGGACAGGAGACGAAGGCTGTTACGGTGACAATGGCCATTGGCGATCACATCCTCGCGGGGTACACCGGCAAGCCCCTGTCCCTGCCGGGAGTATTGCTCGAGCGCGGCATTGCCCTGGTGGATCAACCGGACTTGCTGCCGTCGTCTCAGGCCAGCCGGAAATATACGCATTGCCTGCGGCTGCCGGTGGATGACACTTACGCCATCCTGTTGATGGCGCCGGACAAGGTGGTCAGTGACCTGCCGCTGACCCAGGTCTTCCAGCCCGTGCTCAAAAATCTGGCGAAGGCGGTGATCCTGTGCCGCAACAACGAGGAGTACGTGCTGTCCCTGGCCGAGGCCAAGGCCGCCGCCGAAGCCGCGAATATTGCCAAGAGCGAGTTTGTGGCCAATATGAGCCATGAGATTCGCACCCCCCTGCATGCCATCAACGGCTTCGCTGGCCTGCTGGAACGCGGTATGGTCCAGGATGAACCATTGGCATTGGTGCGAAAGATTCGCGGCGCCGGGCGCTCGCTGCTGAGGCTGATCAACGACATCCTGGATTTTTCCAAGATCGAGGCCAGCCAGCTTGAACTGGAGCACGCGCCTTTCCGGCTGACGGACCTGTGGGATAACCTTGCGAGTCTGCTGTCCGGCTATCCGGAAAAAGCCGCTGTCGAGATGGTCCTGATGCCGCCACCGTGCGCGGCGCCAGGTCTGGTGGGTGATGCGCTGCGGGTGGAACAAGTGCTGCTCAACTTGCTGAGCAACGCCTATAAATTCACGGAGGCCGGTACGGTCAGCTTGTCGGTGGATTGTCTGGCGTCGACCGATGAGGCCGTGACTCTGCGCTTTGCGGTGCGGGACACCGGCATCGGCATCGCGGAGAATCATCTGGAGACGATTTTTTCCCCCTTTGCGCAGGCCGACAACTCCATTACACGGCGGTTCGGCGGCACCGGCCTGGGTCTGGCGATCAGCCGCCGGCTGGTGGCCCTGATGGGCGGGACGCTGAGTGTGACCAGCCGCCTTGGCGCTGGCAGCGAATTCGCCTTCAGCCTGACGTTCGAGCGGGATGTTTCGGCCGGCGAAACCCTGAAGTCTTTGGCGGGATTGCGGGCGCTAGTCGTTGATGACCACCCGGAGGCCTTGACCGCGCTGCGGCAGTCCGCCGCCCACCTCGGCTGGGACGTAGACGCCGTCGCGTCCGGCGCCGCCGCTTTGACGGCCATTGGACAACTCAACGCGAGTCGGCCCTACGCCGTGTTGGTGGTCGACGCGCGGATGCCGGACCTGGACGGCCTTGCCACCGTCGCGGCCATCCGCGCTACCTGGCCGGCCCTGACCCGGCCGACGGTGATCATGCTGGTGACTCCCGCCGTCCGCGAGGGATGGCAAGGCTCGCCCGAGACGGGCCAGGTGGACGGTTTGCTCACCAAACCGGTGACTCCGGCCTCGCTCCATGACGCGGTGATCCGGGCTCGTCGTGGTGGGGCTATCGATAGCGGTGGAGCACAACTCCCCGCAACCGCGCGCACGGGGCAGCGGGCTAGGGGACTGCGGGTTCTGGTGGTGGACGACAGCGAGATCAACCGGGAGTTGGCAGAAGGCATCCTCGTCGACGAGGGCGCCAGGGTTTACACGGCGACAGATGGTCAGTCCGCGGTGAACTGGTTACAGCAGCGGGCGGAGACAGTCGATGTCGTGCTCATGGATGTGCAGATGCCCGGCATGGATGGCCATGAAGCCACCCGGCGGATTCGCCGACTGGATGCGCACCGGCGGCTCCCGATCATCGCGCTGAGCGCCGGCGCCTTTCAGGAGCAACGGGCGGCCGCCCAGGCCGCCGGCATGGACGACTACCTCGCGAAGCCATTCGAAGTCGAGGAGTTGCTGGCCATGATCCGGAAACACACCGATCGCGGCACCGTGGCCGCTTCAGCCGAGGCCGGGCCAGAGTCCGAAGGCCGGCCGGGAGCAGGGAGGCCAGAGTTTCCGGGGCTGGATGTCCCGGCCGGTCTGGCGTTGTGGAAAACTCCCACGATGTATCGACGTTATCTCCAGCTCTTTGTCGATCACTATAGCGGAGCCGCCCGGGACATCATCAGCCGGTGGGGCCAAGGCGAGCACGCCGAGGTCTCGGCGGCGGCCCACAAGCTGGCCGGAGGGGCAGGCAGCCTGGGCCTGACCGAGGTCTGTCGCATCGCCAAGCAGGTCGAGCAGGCCGCGGCGGCCGGGAGCGACGCAACCGGGCCTTTGACGGCGGCCCTGCGGGGCGCGCTCGACGTTGCCTTGGCCTCAATCGCTGGGTATTGCGGCAGTCCAGCGGATTAACGCCTGCCCGGTACGATCTGGCCGCTCATGGCCGAACGTGCCCCCCGCCAGGCGCCGGCAAAACACGAGAACCGGCCCGGCCCGGCCGGGGTAATCGCATGAACGATCGATAAGGGCGGGATCGGCATGGCTTGGGCCACTCGTCAGCCAACTTCGGCATTCGATTCTTTCAAGGAGACATGGCTGCATCCCAGGAGCTTCCCCGGCTGGGGCTGGCCTGGGGGTGGGGTCTAGGCGGGAAACAGTTCGTTGAGCGTCGCCTGTAACCGTTCCAGGCTCACCGGCTTGTGCAGAGTGGCATCGACGCCCATGGATTCGACCAAGCCGAGGTATATGGGATTTGAAGATGCCGCGATCAGTTTCGGGCAGTCCGGGCGCGACCGCAGTTCCATTATGGTTTCCACACCTTCGCGTTCAGCCATGACCAGATCGATCAAGCAGGCTACTGGCCTCTCCTGGGCCACCAATTCACTGACGCCCAGCCCCGATGAGGATTCGATCACGTGGTAACCTAATTCGTTGAGAAGCAACGTCATGTGACCGCGAAAGATCGGGTCGTCATCGACGACCAGGAAGGTTTTTACGCTGTTCATTGTCTCTTTGGGTATAGCCATTTAAGTTCCGCCAACTCGGGTTTGCCCGCTTGGCGGGGGAGAAATACGACCGGTCGTTTTGTCTACAGCACGAACTTTCGCAAGATGTGCCCATGGCTCACCCGGTCGACAGTTTGCTAATGGGCGGCGATTATAAGCAAGTTTAGGAATTAAGTACGATGTCTGGGGCGCCCCCATAGCCCACGATGGACTGTACCGAGAGCGTGGAGCCTGCAGCCGAGTCGGCGGGGCGGTGGTGCGCCAGCCATGGATGGATGAGCTGGTAAAGATGCATTTGAAATCCCCTCACCCCAGCCCGGCGGGGGGGCGTGGATGGTTCTGTACCTATTCGTTGACCCATAAGCCATCCGCGGCGGTTCCCTGCCTCGGCGCATTCCAAAGCCACCGAATGCCGGGAAGTTCCGGATGTCGGTAAACGGGTGTAACCAGGCCGCTGGATTTGGGGTCATTGGCCCGCTTACGCATTGCCCGGATTAGCGCTCATGATGAGTGGCTGCCTGGAGCCATCATGGGCAATGATGACAGCATTCCGGGCGGAAGGTCATGATCGTCTGATGGGCCATCGGTGCGGGCGCCTAACCATGCCGCATAGCCGGTCGCCAGCATTCTCCCAAGCCGATGGTATCGATGATATTTACAACAGATAAACGTATGGCTGGCGTTCACCACTTCACACGGATTTTTCTGCCGGGCTTGATCGTACTCGTCACGCTAACGGCGTGGTCCGTGCATCTCCTGATGGAGGCCGAACTGACACAGGCGAGCGGTAACCAGAGCGTGACGCTTGCCCAGCGGACGGCCATTTTTCATGAGCATTTGGGCAACCATCTGGAGAAACTCCTGGCGTTGACGCATGATCCCAACCTGCAACCGCTGCTGATGGTTGATTCACCGGCGCATCAAAGACGTCTCGAGGAATCCTTCATGACCTTGTTGCTGCGCAACCGGCCTCTCGTTCAGGCTTGCTGGATCGATGCCAGCGGCCGGGAACGGGTCCGGGTCGAGCGACGCGAGGGCCGATCCGAGCCGGTCAAGGGCCGGGATTTGCTCGATCTGTCGCAGGCTGAAGAGGTCAGGGCGGCGCAGGGCCTCACATTGGGGCAGATCCAGATATCCCCCGTCGAGGTAGGGAATCGGCGCGGGATGGAACAGCCGGCCGAACTGAAGTTGCGCTTTGTCACGCCGGTGTTGGATGACCAGGGGCAGCGACGCGGATTGCTACTCCTCACCGTCGACGCCGCCACGCTGCTGGGGTCGTTGCCGGGCCCGCCGGGGTCCGGGGAATGGCTCATGTGGGTCGATGCGAAGGGGCATTGGCTGCGCACGACGGCGGCTCTCGATGATGAGGGCGCACCGCGCGGTGAAGTGGACAGCCTGCCCAGTCGCTTTCCCGGGGTTTGGCGGATGCTGACGGACTCTGGGCAAACCCGGCTTTACAACGAACATGGCTTGTGGCGCTGGGTCGCCCTCGATCCTCATGAAGCCCCGGTCGGTAATGCGGTCACGCAAGCACCGTTGTGGTGGTTGGTGGCGTTCCTGCCCGCCAATTCCTTGGCCGGGTATCGCCGGGACATTGCCACCCACCTCGCACCGATAGTGCTCCCTGGCCTGTTGCTGCTGGCGATTTTCAGTTACCGCCAAGCCTGTCAGTACAAGCGCTTGCACCGGCTCACGCAGGAACAGCAGGATACCCTGCGCGACTATCGTCACCTGCTCCAGGAGCGAGAGGCGCTGCTGGCACGGCACCGTGCCACCATCCATGCCGCCCTGGACTGCATCATCGTCATGGATTCGGCTGGCCGGATTGTCGAATTCAACCCGGCGGCGGAGAAAAGTTTCGGGTTCACCCGGGATGAGGTCATCGGGTCTCTGTTGAGCGAAACGATAGTCCCCGAGCGCTATCGGGAGGCGCATCAGCACGGCCTGGAACACTACCTCGAGACAGGTGAAGGTCCGGTTCTGCGACAGCGTATCGAGATCGCGGCCGTCCATAAGGATGGGACGGAGTTGGCCGTCGAATTGGCGATCGATGTCGCGCGTGATCAGTCCGGCGACATCTTCGTCGCCTACTTACGGGATATCAGCGAACGGCAACGCACCCAGGAGGCGTTGCGCGAGAGCCAGAGGCAATTCCGGCGCGAAGCCATCCGTAACCGGGAACTGCTCTCTGTCGCATCGGATGGTGTCCATATTCTCGATACCGGGGGCCGGATCGTTATCGCCAGCGCATCCTTCGCCAGAATTCTCGGCTATACGCCCGAGGAGGTTGCCGGCTTGCACGTGTCGCAGTGGGATGCCTGCTTCAGCCACGAGCAACTCGAACGTAAAATCCTGCCGGACCTCTTTGCCGCCGCGGGAATCTCGACCTTCGAAACCCGGCATCGGCACAAGAATGGCGCCATCCTGGAGGTCGAGGTTACGGCTCTTGCCGCCCACATCGAAGGCCAAACCCTCCTGTTCTGCTCCTCCCGGGATATTACCGAGCGCAAGCGCCTGCAGGCGGATCTCGAGCAGCATCGTCAGCGCTTGGAGGAGATGGTCGAACGGCGGACCGAGGAACTCAAACGGAACCAGGCCCTGTTGAACGCGATTGTGACCACCACTCCCAACGGCCTGCTCCTGGTCGACCACTCGGGCATCATCCGCATGACCAACGCGGCCCTGGAGCGGATGTTTGGCTATGAGAACGGGGAACTCGTGGGTTTTCCAGTAGAGAAACTGGCGCCCCTCGCGCTGCGTGACCGTCACCGCGGTTTGCGCGAGGTCTTCATGCGCAACCCCAGCAGCAGAGTCATGGGTCAGGGGCTCAACTTGTTGGGCCAACGCCAGGATGGCACTGGCTTCCCGGTCGACATTTCCCTGGCCGCCTTCTCGGTTCAGGGGACGGACTATATTCAAGCGACGGTCATGGATATGACCGGAATCAAGCAGGCTGAACTGGCGTTGCGCGAACTGAACGCCACACTGGAGGAGAAGGTCGCCGCGCGCACGACGGAACTGGCCAGGGCGCTCACGGCGCGCAGCGAATTCCTGGCCAACATGAGTCACGAAATCCGCACGCCGCTGAACGGCATACTGGGTATCGCACAACTGCTGGAGCGTGAGCCCCTCACCGGCGGCCAGCTCGACCTGATCGGGCGGTTGCGTCAATCGGGCCGCTCCCTGCTGGCCATCATCAATGACATACTGGATTTTTCCAAAATCGAGGCCGGGCAGTTGCGGCTCGATCCCCAGGTTTTCGAACTCGGCTCATTGTTGGCGCAAGTCGGCAGCATGCTGGGCGTCAACGCCCATGCCAAAGGCATCGAATTGTGCATCGAGCCGTTACCGGATACCGATGACACGTTGATCGGTGACAGCCTGCGCATCGAACAGGTGCTGGTCAATCTGATCGGCAATGCCATCAAATTCACCACGCACGGCGAGGTCCGGGTTCGCGTGGCGGTGGTCACCTTGAGTGAACAGCAGGCGCATCTGCGCTTCGAAGTCAGGGATACCGGCATCGGCATCGAGCAGGAAACGCTCAGGTCGCTGTTCCAGCCCTTTACTCAGGCTGATCCCGGCATTACCCGCCGCTTCGGCGGCACCGGTTTGGGGCTTTCGATCTGCAAGCGTTTGGTTGAGCTGATGGGTGGCACGATCGGAGTTGACAGTGTGCGTGGCATCGGCAGCACCTTCTGGTTTGAGCTGCCGCTCGAACGCGCCGAGGGGAGGCCGGCTTCGCGAGCGGCCGAAAGGCCTACGCCTACCCCTGCGTCACAGGGGCCGCGGTTGATCGGGTTGCGGGTATTGATTGCGGACGATACCCGCGTCAACCGACTCGTGGTTCGGCAGATGTTGCGCAATGAGGGCGCCCAAGTGGTCGAGGTGGCGGATGGCTTGCAGGCGCTGGATTATGTCAGGGCGGCCGGCGACGACCGGCTGGATGCGGTCCTGATGGATGTGCAGATGCCGGTGATGGACGGTCTCACCGCGACCCGGGCGATACGGGGGGAACTCGGCTTTCAACGCTTGCCGGTTATTGCCTTTACGGCCGGTGTTCTGCCCGAACAACGCCGGGAAGCCTTGGCGGCGGGTTGCAACGATTTCGTGGCTAAACCGGTGGATCTCGAAGAGTTGGTTGCGGTATTGCAACGCTGGACTACAGCACTCGGCTTCGATCTACCCGCCGAAAATCCCGACCCAAATCCGGCAGCCCCGCCCGGCGCGGGACTGGACCTCCAGGCAATCGCCCGAGCGCTGGGTGGTCATCTGGAACTGGTGATCACGGTGCTGCGTCGGCTCATGGACGAATTTGCCGATGCGGCGTCGGCGACGCGCGAGGATCTGGCGCGGGGAGACCATAAGGCAGCGGAAAAGCGTTTGCATGCCCTCCGTGGGGCGGTGGGTTTCTTCAACGCAACCGATGTCATCCGGGTCATTCGGCAGCTCGAAGAAGGAATTCATGATCAGCAGACCGATCTGGATTCGCTGCTGAATGACTTTGCGACGCAGCTTGACCAATTCTTCAAGGCGGCCGAGGACGCCATCAACCAATTGCCGCCGTGCGCGGGTCCCTAGAGTCCGGGAACCTCCGAACGGTTCGGTGGGGTGGGAAAGCTGGCGTCCGTCTGATATCTGGCCGGAAACGAAAGGGGGTTAATGAAGCGTTCAACCGGCCATCCCAGGGTGAACAGGGTGATTCATTCTGCGTTGTCACACGCAAATGGTCTTCGAGGGACGGTGGCCCTCTCTCGTCTTTTCCAGTCCTACCTGGGCAACATCCCGCGAGCAGACTTCAAGGGACACATTCTTGGCCAACTAGACCATGACTGAGATAGACTTTCTGGTTACGCCGGAGCATTTCGCCAGGGGTCGCGTCAGAGTAGCCAAGAGTATGTCCAGTTATACCATTCATTTTGATAAGCCTGCCGATTGGGCGGATACCGTTCATCTTCACTACTGGGGGTTGGAGCCGGGAGGTCAGTGCTCGGAGTGGCCCGGGGAACCTATGGCGACCCAGGACGGGAGACGCTACACGTGGCGCTGTGAGGGCGCCAGGTCGGTGCAGTGTGTTATCCATGACGGGCAAGGTCGCCAGACGGCCGATCTGTATCGGGATCGAGATGGCTGGCTCGATGCCGGTCTGCGCTGGCATGATCGTGATGTCTCCCTGATCGAACCGGCGAAACCCGAGAGTGCGGGCGGGAGGCCGGGGTCAGGTCCAACTTCCGAAGGGCATGGGCCACCGGCAGTGGCCGGGCCAGGCACGCAATCCGCCGGTTCGGTTGTGGCGGGTGCGGGTCAACGGCGCCAGGATTTCCGGGAGGAGACAATCTATTTCCTGATTACTACACGCTTTTATGATGGTGATCCATCCAACAATTTCTTCTGCCGTGATCGCATCGAGTTCGCTGCCGATGGCCAGCCGGTGGACCCGCATTGGCGCGGCGATTTCAAGGGACTGATCGAGCGGCTGGACTACATTAAAGACCTGGGTTTCACCGCGATCTGGATCACGCCGCCGGTGGAGAACCGCTCGGGGCTCGATTATCACGGTTACCATGCCTATGACTGGACTCGTATCGACCCGCGTCTGGAATCGCCCGGCGCAAGCTATCAGGACCTCATCGATGCCGCCCATGCGCGCGGTATCAAGATCATCCAGGATGTGGTGGTCAACCACTGCTGCCAGTATGGAATTCGCGGCAAGGTCCATATCGACCATCTGCCCATCAAATACTACGTCCCGCGGGGTTCGGCGCCAGGCCGGGTCGATCACGGCCCGTATCAGGGCAATCTCGGTAATTATGTCTGGCCTAATCGCGACGACATTGATAATCCGGTCGCCCCGGACTGGTGGCTGGAACGCCATGGCCGCGACCCGGAGGGCGACGAAGCGTTGATCGATCCCAAAACCGGGGAGACCCTGCCCAAACCCGGCTATAACCCGGGCCGCTTCTTCGGGGTCGACGCCAACACCCTGGATCCCGATTGGTTTCACCAGGAGGGCTTCATCCGCGGCGGCGACTGGGAGAGCGCCCATCCCTTGCAGCAGAAGCATCTGGCCGGCGACTGCATCGACCTGGCGACGGAGCGCCAGAACGTCAAGGATTACCTCATCGGTGCGATCAAGCGCTATCTGGATATGGGTGTGGATGCGCTGCGCATCGACACGGTCAAGCACATCGAACGCGGTAATTTGCTGGAGTATGTGAACGCCTGGAAAGCGCATAAACCGGGCCTTTTCGTGTTCGGCGAAAATCTGGTCAAGGGCTATGGTTGGGGTGATCTCGGCGGTGGTGACAACGGCCCTTCACAGATTCGGCCCTGGTGGTATACGCGGTTGGGCAACGATCCGCGGGATCCCCGCTCGGGGGGTGATTCAGGCTTCCCGCAACTCGACTTCGGGCTGTTCTCAACCTTCCGTGATACGGTCAGTAAAGGGACTTTTGCCGGGACCGGGCACATCCTCGCGATGGACTGGATTTATGGTGATGTCACCCAGATGGTGACCTTTCTGCAGAACCATGACGTCGGACCCGATAACGACTTTAAATACCGCTTCAAGGGCGAGCAATGGATGGCGGCGGCGGCTTACAATCTGCTCTGGACCGCGCGGGGCATTCCCTGTCTGTATTATGGAGAAGAGATCGAATTCATGAAGGGCGCGCCACAGGATGTGGAAGGTGAAAGGGATACGCTGAGCCAGACCGGCAGGGCGTATTTTGGCCATTACCTCGAGGACGACCGCATTCGGGAGACGCAGCGGCATACGCTGTATCGGCATGTACAGCGGCTTAACCAGATTCGGCGCGCCATTCCCGCACTGCAAAAAGCGCCCATGCAGCAGGTGAATGAGTGGGGCGGCGGCATGAGCTTTGTCCGGAACTACCCCGAAGCCAATAGTTATGTCGTGGTCGGTCTTACGATTGGCAGTGATCAAGCCATCTCCGTCCAGGGGGTGCCCAACGGTACCTATCATGATGCCGTGACAGGGCGGCAAAGGGCGGTGGGCGATGGCGTGTTGAGTTTTCAGGTTGCCGCCAATTCGGCGGGTATTTATGTTCTCGATGGGGTCGGAAAAATCGGCGAGGATGGGGTTTATCTTCGTTGAAACCGCCGCCGTCGTCAGGAGGATTTTCGTAGGCAGTCAGGATCACGAAGTCAGACTCTGGACCATTTTGAACACAGGGAGTTGATATGGCCGTCAGATCGATTTTGCGGATGGGGGATCCTCGACTCTTGGAACCGGCATTGCCGGTCGGGACGGTATCGGATCCAGCGATTCAGGCGCTCATTCAGGATCTGTTCGACACGATGCGCGCGGCCGGCGGGGTAGGGCTCGCGGCGCCCCAGATAGGTGTTGGCTGGCAAGTGGTCATCTTCGGCTTCCAGCATAGTCAGCGATACCCGAATGCAGAACCGGTACCGGAGACCGTCCTGATCAACCCGGTCATCACGCCGCTGACGGATGAGGAGGAACTCGCTTGGGAGGGATGCCTGTCAGTGCCGGGACTGCGCGGCGAGGTGCCACGCTGGAAAGCCGTTCGCTATCAGGGACTGGATGAAAACGGCGGGTCGATAGACCGCACGGTTGAAGGGTTCCATGCTCGGGTGCTGCAGCATGAATGCGATCACTTGTGGGGGACATTATTCCCCATGCGGGTGCGTGATTTCACGCGATTTGGCTTTACCGACGTGTTGTTTCCTGAATTGGCTAAACCAGCCGATGCCTGAATTGCCAATCGTGGCTTTGAACGTTCAGGGTCAAGCTGATGCTGTGCCATTACCGCTTTTTCCAGGTTTTGTGATGCCTCATCATACCGTGCTATTCAGGGTATTCACGTTCTCGCCTGATGGCTACTCAGTGCGTGTTTTGGCGTGGTCTGGTTGAAACAGGTTTGTCGCCAATACTCGGTTCATCCGTTTTTTGCCAGCCTTAACTTCGATATTTGTCATGCTTGTCGATTCACATTGTCACCTTGATCGATTGGATCTCACTCCTTACGGGAATGAGTTTTCCCGCTGCATTCATGAGACGTTGTCGAGCGGAATTCAGCATTTGTTATGCGTCTCAATCAGCCTTGAAAAGTATCCGGCTATGCGGGACCTGGTTGATCCCTTTCCCGAAATATCGGTATCGGTGGGTGTGCATCCCAATGAAAAGGCGGTTACGGAAGCCAGTTTCGATTCCCTGGTCGCCTTGGCCCAGGATCCGCGTGTGGTAGCGATTGGTGAAACAGGGCTGGACTACTTTAGAACAGAGGGAGAATTACGCGGACAGCAGGACCGCTTTCGAATACATATCCGCGCCGCTATTCAGACCGGAAAACCGCTGATCATTCATACGCGGGAGGCGCGCGGGGATACTCTCAAAATCCTGAAAGAAGAAGGTGCGGAAAGGGTCGGCGGAGTCTTGCACTGCTTCACGGAGGACTGGGACACGGCAAAACAGGCCATGGATTTGGATTTTTATGTTTCCTTTTCGGGCATCCTGACCTTCAAAAACGCTGAACAAATACAGGCGGTCGCACGAAAAATGCCCCAGGAAAGATTGCTGGTGGAAACCGATTCACCCTATCTCGCGCCCGTGCCGAAACGTGGCAAACCTAACTATCCGGTATATGTTCGTCATGTTGCCAGGTTCCTGGCTGAACTACGTGGGGCTGACCTTGACGAGATTGCCGAGACGACCACCCGCAATTATTTCAAGCTCTTTCCCGCCGCTCATCATCAGGCGGATATCCTGAAGGCGCTCTGATTTCCATTGGGAGTCGTCATGCGGTCATGATCAAGCCATAGTTGATGGGGTGATGCCATCCGCATCAAGCATCAACCTCTCGGGGATCGTCGATAAAGGGCTCACTGAAAGTTGATGGCTTCATGTTAAGGCTGACTCCAATCAACCCAGCCCAATTTCCATGTGGCGATAACCATCATCCCAAAAAGTACGCGATAGACGGCAAAAAAAGTGAAATCGTGCCGGGATATGTAACGGAGCAACCATCGTACGCACAGAAAGGCGGAAATGAAGGCGGAAATGAAGCCGACTATCCACATGTCCAGATCCTCCATGGAAAGCAGCGCCCTTTCCTTGTAAAGTTGATACAGCGTCGCTATGATGAGAGTCGGTATCGCCAGAAAAAAGGAAAATTCCGTTGCCGCCTTACGCGATAATCCAAACAGCAAGCCGCCTATGATCGTGGCCCCGGAACGTGAAGTCCCCGGGATCAGGGCGCAGGCCTGAGCCAGACCAAGCTTTAAAGCATCCATCAGACTCAACTGATCGAGCGAGTGGACCCGGACTTCATGGGTCCTCTTTTCTGCCCACAGGATCACCAACCCTCCTATGATAAAGGCCATAGCCACCGGTAAAGGCTGAAAGAGATGGGATTTGATGGCTTTGCCAAACGCGAGTCCGAGTATTGCAAGCGGTAGAAAGGCGACTCCAATGTTCATGACGAACCGCCTCGCCTCAGTTTGTGTCGGCAAACCCATGATGACCTGAATGAGCTTTTTTCGGTATTCCCAGCAAACGGCCAGAATGGCCCCTGATTGGATCACGATCTCGAAGAGCTTGCCGCGGTCATTGTTAAAGTTCATCAGATCCCCTGCCAGGATGAGATGTCCGGTGCTGGAAATAGGGAGAAATTCCGTGATGCCCTCGACGAGACCTAATGTCAGGGCCTTGAAAAGCAAGAAAATGTCCATGAATTACGATGATGCGTTGAGTTGTGTGAGTAATGGTGAGTATTGAGTGTTTGAACCGACGCGGTAAAGTCGCCACGGCAACCCTTAGGGAAAACAAGCTCTGCCAGGTTACGATCCAGCTACGGCTTAGCGCTTAGCTTTGGTTGACCATTTTGCCAGACGGTTGTGAGCGTGCCTGGGCGCCATATGGATTTCCTGCGTTGGTTGTTGAACTAGGTCCCCCTTGCGGACTCGCTGCCTTCCGAAACTCTCCATGCGGGTCTTGTGAAGGATGGGTTCCCTCTTCGGTCTTTTCCGCGCTATCGTCAGATCATTTCGGCTGTGAATCGATGGACCGGTGAGAGGCTTGGAGACCGAATTGAAGCCGTGAGTCGCTGATCTAAGCTGTCTTGGTACCAAACGAAGAATGGCGGGTTTCCCGAATAAAGATGGTCGATGCTCGGCTGGGATGGTAGCCTCTTGATATATCTGACCAATGCTTGATGCGATGCAGCGTAAAATTCTGGTCCTCAATTCCGGCAGTTCGTCCGTCAAGTTTCGCTTGTTTGGCTGGCGATCCGGGGAGGAATGCCATCCTTTGGTCTCGGGTGTAATCGAACGGATCGGGGAGAGTGATGGATATGTTGAGGATCACCGACAAGCTCTAGGCATGATTGTAAGCCAACTGGGTACCGAAGGTCACTTGGGTGATGGTGAATTGATGGGCATAGGCCATCGAGTGGTGCATGGAGGGGAATTTTTTAGTCAAGCGGTAGTGGTTGACGGCGACGTAAGGGAGGCCATCAAAGCGGCCATTTCCCTTGCGCCGTTGCACAATCCTGCCAATTTGCAGGGGATCGAGGCCTGTGAGGAGGTCTGGCCGCATATTCCGCAGGTTGCGGTGTTTGATACTGCATTTCATCAGACGCTACCAGTAGAGGCTTATCGCTATGCCATACCGGACAGCGCCTATCGGACTCATGGTGTACGTCGCTATGGCTTCCACGGCAGTTCATTTGCCTATGTGACCCGCAAGGCATCGAGCTACCTCGGTTGTTCCGGAGACACGCTGAACCTGATCATTCTGCACTTGGGAAATGGCGCCAGCGCATGCGCCATCAGAGAAGGAAAAAGCATCGAAACCTCCATGGGAATGACCCCAATGGCGGGCCTGATGATGGGCACACGCTGCGGCGATCTGGATCCCGGGATCATTTTTTTCTGGTGTGAACAACTGGGTGTTCCACTGGAAGAAGTCTTTGAGTGGTTGAACCGGTCCAGCGGTTTGAAAGGGATTGCCGGCACCAACGATATGCGCGATGTGCTCGATCGAGCCTCAAAGGGTCAACCCGATGCGCGCCTGGCTCTGGATATATATGTTCACAGACTGCGGCATTACATGGGGGCCTACCGTGCCTTGTTACCAAAGCTCGACGCATTGGTGTTCACTGGGGGAATCGGCGAACATGCCGCGCAGGTACGCGCGGCCGCCTGTCAGGATCTGCATCATCTCGGGTTCTGTCTGGATGAGAAAGCCAATACCTTGGTAACTCAGGGCATTGCCGAAATTCAAAGGGCCGATGCGGATATCAGGATCATGGTAATACCTACAGATGAAGAAGCCGAAATTGCGCAACAAACCCTCGAACTCATTCCGCGCTAGACGCTGGTATATCGCTTAGCCAGGATTATTGGTGCGGCACATGATGTCACCACTCATTCGGTGAGATCAATTTAATCAAGAGTATGACACGCTCCGTTTATATCACCACTATTGAACCAGGATGTGGAAAGATTCTTCTTTGTCTAGGCTTCATAGAATTGGCTTTACGCAAGACGACACGGGTAGGGTTTTTCAGGCCAATTATTCCGGCAACGAATAACTCGAAGAGGGATGAAGATATCGATCTGATACTGAGACATTTCGCTTTACCGCAAAGTTACGAGGATTCATACGCCTGGTATCTGAACGAAGTTCAGGAGCGATTGGGTAGTCATGGCGAAGACGAGGTTGTATTGCGTATCATCGAAAGGTTCAAGTTGCTTGAAAGTCAGTGTGACATCGTGCTGATTGTGGGCACGGACTTCGTTGGGCATGCCACGGCGCTGGAATTTGATCTCAACGCATTAATTGCCAGAAATCTGGCGGCGCCCTTGATTGTTGTCGGTAATGCCTATGGTAGATCCCCTCGCGAAGCCGTGGATGCCCTTCATATTTCCGTGGATTCGTATGAGGAAAAAAGCTGCATGGTTGCCGGTGTGGTACTCAACAAAGCCATGCCTTCTCGCGTCGATGAACTCAAGGCCTCCTTGCAACAGGAATTCGGCGATAGCGACAAATGGGTAGGCGTATTTCCTTATGATCGAGTGTTGGAGGCGCCCACTGTGCGAGAGGTAGCTGAACAGGTTGGCGCGGAGGTGCTTTTTGGGCATGAACGACTGGATAATCTGGTCAATGGTTATTTGGTAGGCGCCATGCACTTGCAAAATCTTTTGGCATGGTTGGAACCCGATCAACTAATACTGACGCCTGGTGATAGGGCGGATGTATTGTTAGGGGTCATTGAAGCTGATCGATCGGTGAATTATCCTCGGCTTTCCGGTTTGGTGTTGACTTCTGGTATTCAACCTGACCCGGAAATGTACCAACTCGTTAAAGGATTGCGAGAAACACTGCCGATCTTGACTGTAGGCGGCGATACCTATACGGTAGCTTCCAAACTTGAGCATATTCATGCGGGCATCAAGTCAGAGGATATCGATAAACTACAGCGCGCCCAGGCTAATTTTGAACGGTTTGCCGATACGGAAGGCCTGGTACATTATTTCAGAACGATCACTGCAAGGGGTATGACACCCCGTATGTTCATATATAATCTCGTGCAAAAAGCCCGAGCCAATCGACGCCATATAGTATTGCCAGAGGGTGATGAGCCCAGAATCCTGAAAGCTACGGTTGAATTACTTGAACGTGAGGTTGTTGAGATCACATTATTGGGATCACGAGAAAATATCCAGCAGTCTTTACGCAATCATGGTATCTCCCTGGATCTTGCTCGTGTCAAGATCGTGGATCCGGCAACAAGTCCTTTATTGGATGAGTATGCGCAACGATATTTCGAAATGCGTAGACATAAGGGGGTGACGCTCGAGACCGCACGTGACACTTTATTGGATAGTGCCTATTATGGCACCATGATGGTACAGGAAGGGCATGCGGATGGCATGGTATCAGGATCTGTACATACTACACAGCACACGATCCGACCTGCCTTGCAGTTCATAAAAACCCGTCCAGGATGCTCGATAGTCTCGTCAATTTTCTTCATGTGTCTTGACGAGGGGGTTGTAGTCTATGGGGACTGTGCGGTCAATCCGGATCCTACAGCTCAGGAATTGGCGGAAATTGCCATCAGTTCGGCGGACACGGCACGCGATTTCGGTATCGAACCTAAAGTTGCCTTGCTGTCGTATTCGACGGGTGAGTCAGGGGTGGGTGAAGAGGTCGACAAGGTTAGAGAAGCCACCAGGTTGGCTAAAACATTGAAGCCCGAAATAGCAATTGAAGGACCTATTCAATACGACGCCGCGGTAGATGAGGAAGTAGCGGCCCTTAAAATGCCTGGTTCGGCAGTCGCGGGACATGCGACTGTTTTTGTTTTTCCTGACTTGAATACAGGTAATAATACCTATAAGGCGGTCCAACGGGAAACAGGGGCGATTGCCATAGGACCAATATTACAAGGCTTGAGGAAACCGGTAAATGACCTAAGTCGAGGCTGTACCGTTGATGATATTGTCAATACCGTAGTCATCACCGCGATTCAGGCTCAGCATGATGTGAATTTGTTCAACGTGCATAATCTGAAATTAGGCTAAGGCTCATCTTAAGTAATTCAATGGATTGCAACAGATTTATCCAAGCTGTTTATTGCAAGTTACTTACAAAAAATAAATCATGATTCATGCTGACGGTCTTGTAGAGGGCATAAGCTAAGCAAAACGATTGGAGCAAGCTTTCCCTGTCTGAGTGCTAAATTTCAATTTTCGGTCATTTCCATTCAGTAACACAAATTTATATAACGAAGGCGTTTTACCGAGTCGCTTTCAATAATCACGAAACACAAAATGCGATTTTCTGTGCCTTGGTATGAATGGATGAGTAATTGCATAAGTTAGCAGTGCGATCCTGGGATTTGGTAATGATAAGAGATTTTGTAAAATTATCGGTTAATGTAGGCGAATAGATTTTGATTTTGATGTTGTATAAATCAGTAAATGAGTGGGTTAATTAATGAAGCTGATCTTTGGCGGGCCATTGATTGCATACATGATGTTTTTCAAGATATGTTACGCTATCGACTTGCTCGATGCGTATAATTTGGGTCTGACAAGTGACCCCAAAGTTTTGGCTGCAGAAGCTTATAGAAACTCAGTACAAAAAACCAAGCCTATTGGTCTCGCTAATTTATTGCCATCCGTGGTATTGAATTTGAATACAAGCGGACTTCAAGCTGATACGGG
>Ga0194119_10001725_pt1 | contig 39053 bp, 30 predicted proteins | sample TA2MahC100mmetaG_FD_148620 | JGI IMG/M metagenome (GOLD analysis project Ga0194119, IMG submission 148620) | Freshwater microbial communities from Lake Tanganyika, Tanzania - TA2015018 Mahale Deep Cast 100m | ecosystem: Environmental > Aquatic > Freshwater > Lake | place: Tanzania: Lake... | reverse complement strand
TATTCACACTTTTCAAGTGGGCCCGGAAGGACTTGAACCTCCGACCCGCTGATTATGAGTCAGCTGCTCTAACCAACTGAGCTACGAGCCCGATAAGTATTTCAAAATTAAACTGAAAATTTTTTTGTTGCAATAATCGGAATTATTCGATTAAAAAACAATCACTTCTTTAGTCTGCCGGAATTGGTCTTCCCATACTCCGATAAATGTCTTCGATTTGTGCAATCTCCGCCACTATTTTGGAGTTTCCCAAATCCAATTCCAAAGCTTTGCGGTAAAGCGAAAGAGCTTTTCTATATTTACCTTTCATGGGAGAGACCGTACTTTCGTACTGCATATAATCTGCGAACCGAACATAGGCTTCGACAAGTTCTGATTTATTTGTCAAAGATTGATCCGCATCGTGTTTCGTTAAAGAAGTTTTTAATCCGTCTGAATAACTTTTAATTGCCGGGTCAATCTCCATCAAAACATCATCCGAGATAGAAATTGTTGAAGATGATGTCTTTTGCTTCACTTGCGGGTCCATCATCGGAGTCGATTGCTGATTCGCAGAATCTTTCTCCTCTTTTTGACACCCAAAAATTAAGACTGAAATAATTACTGTGAATATTAATTGCTTCATATTATCCTTTTTAAATAATTATAAGTACAACATATTTGATTAACAATGTCAGATCGAGTAAGATTCCGCTCAACTCATTTTTTTAAGAATAAGATTAGCAATATGATCTCCGATTGAAAGCGAGGCTGTGGCAGCAGGGGAAGGTGCATTGCAAACATGAATTATATTTCCGCTATCTTGAATATTAAAATCATCTAACAATCCACCTTGTAAATCGCAAGCTTGCGCTCTTACTCCAGCGCCGCCAGCGATTAAATCATCCCCATTAATTTCTGGAACTAATTTCCCAAGAGCTTTTACAAAAGCTTTTTTATTGTAAGATCTGTAAAATTCACCCACTCCAACTCTCCAATATTTTGAAACAACTTTATGAAATCCTTTCCATGAAAAAGTTTCCAATGTATCCAACATATTGAAAGAATTCTTTTTATACCCTTCTCTCTTAAATGATAAAACTGCATTCGGACCCGCTTCTACGCCGCCATCGATCATCCGGGTAAAATGAACACCTAAAAATGGAAATGCAGGATCAGGTACGGGATAAATTAAATTTTTAACTAAATATTTTTTATTTTCTTTTAATTTATAATATTCACCGCGAAATGGAATAATTCGAATTGGTAGATGTTTATTTGTTAATTTTGCAACTCTGTCTGAGAAAAGTCCTGCGCAACTTACGAAATACTTCGAGATGAATTCACCTTTCGTTGTCTCGGAAATAATGTCTGATTTAATCGACTTTAAATTTAGTAATTTATGAGAGTAAAATATTTCGCCTCCATTCTTCTCAATAACAGAGGTATATTTTTTTGCGACTTCCTTGAAATCAATAATTCCTGCTTGAGGTACATGTATAGCTTTAAGACCGCATGCATGGGGCTCATACTCTTTTATCTGCTCCTGGCTAATAATTTTCAGATCAGATAATCCATTTTGAATTCCTCTATCATAAATCATATTTAGAGTTGGAATTTCCTTCTCATTAACTGCAATAATTATCTTTCCGCATAATTCAAATTTGATGTTTTCTTCCCGGCAGAATTTTATTAATTGATTGTAACCATCGACGCAATTCTTTGCCTTTAAGCTTCCGGGTTTGTAGTAAATGCCTGAATGTATCACCCCGCTGTTGTTTCCCGTCTGATGTTTTGCAACGTCATTTTCCTTTTCGATAATTGCGACTTTTAAACTAGATTTATTTTTGAGCAGCTTAAGTGCAGTCGCAAGCCCTACAATTCCAGCACCGACAACAACAACATCAAATTGTTTCATACAATTTCTTGAATGGAAAAATTAAAGTCTTCCTCAATTTTCGAAAATTCAATTCCAGCTAAATCTTTATTTGAAACAATTGGATTTTCAACCATCCAATCAATGTGCAGCGATTTGTCGTTATAAATTATACATCTTTCAGCAGTTTTTTCGTAAAGAGCAGTACATTTATATGAAAATATTGCCTCGTCAGAAAGTACGGCGAAACCATGTGCAAAGCCTAATGGCATCCAGAACTGTAAGTGATTTTGCTCAGAAAGTTCAATCGCAAAATATTTACCAAATGTAGGTGAGCCGAAACGAATATCAACTGCAACGTCGAGAACTCTTCCCTTCAATACTTGACACAATTTTCCTTGAGAAGATTCTCCTACTTGATAATGAAGTCCTCGCACAGTTCCATGTTTAGATTTTGAAATATTATCTTGAACAAATTTAATTGTACTACCCAATTCAGAGTATTTTTTCTCACTGAATGATTCAAAAAAGTACCCCCGATTGTCTTCGAAAACATCCGGTTCAATAACTAATAATCCAGAAATAGGTGTTTTTTTAAATTTCATGTTAGGTGCTTATGCCTCTCTTATCACTTTGTCGAGATAATCGCGATAGTTGGACTTTGGAATTCGTGAGATCAAATTTGCGAACTCACTTTTTGATATGAAATTTTTGAGATAAGCTATTTCTTCAATGCAAGCGACTTTTAAACCTTGTCGATCTTCAATTACCCCGAAAAAGTTTGATGCTTGAAGCAAAGCTTCAGGAGTACCAGTATCGAGCCAAGCTACGCCTCTTCCAATTTTTTCGACTCTAAGTTGTCCACGTTTTAAGTATTCAAGATTCACATCCGTGATTTCTAGTTCATTCCGTTTTGAAGGTTTTAAATTCTTTGAAATTGAAACAACATTATTGTCATATACATACAATCCTGGAACGGCATAGTTAGATTTAGGTTTTAGAGGTTTCTCTTCGATCGAGATAGCTATTCCGCTGTCGTTAAACTCAACGACACCATATCTTTCTGGATCGTTCACGCGATAACCGAAAATCGTTGCCCCATCTCTCTTTCCGATCGCTTTGTAAAGGAAATCCATTTTGCCATAAAAAATATTATCTCCCAAAATCAGTGTTACATTATCGTCGCCAATGAATTTTTCTCCTATGATAAAAGCTTCGGCAATTCCATTTGGTGCAGATTGTATTTCGTAGGAGAACGACATTCCGATCTGTGCTCCATCATTAAATAACCTTTTGTACATCGGAATGGTGCTCTCATCTGAGATGATTAATACTTCTTTTATCCCAGCGAGCATCAAGATCGATAATGGATAGTAAATAAGAGGTTTGTCATAAATCAAACATAATTGTTTACTATAAACTTTTGTGGCAGGATAAAGTCGCGTTCCCGCACCACCCGCAAGTACAATACCTTTCATATAATTCCCATTAAGTTAGCCAAACTTGTATCAACTCTTTTATAATGTTTGTGGAAAGGTCTAGACAGATTACGTTCCACCTTGCAGAACTTTGTCAGTTAAAATTCGTTTTTTCAAAATCGCCTTTCCCGAGCCTGTTTTGAAATATTTCTCAAGTTCCCTTGCTTTTTCTTCAGTTCTCACAGCAACATAGCAATTAAGTGTAAGTGGTCAGTACGCTTTAGTTGAATTTGACATGCCATTAATATGTTCATCAAAGCGTCTTGTAAGATCATTCGTTGAACCTATGTAAATAAATTTCTTCTCAAAATTTCTTAGAAAGTAAACGTACTACATTTAAGATCTTATTATTAATGACATCAAAAAAATCTATCTGAACTTTACTTTGCTTGCCAAACGACTGACTGATTTCTGTTTCAACAAACTCTGTCAGTTAAAAAGTCCTATTTTCAATTTGACAAGTTTGGCGGAAAGGGCGAGATTCGAACTCGCGGTACCCGTTAGGTACACACGCTTTCCAGGCGTGCCAGTTAAACCACTCCTGCACCTTTCCGTCTATAAAAACTTTATGCAATTTAAAAAAAAATTGCGAATGATGAAGAACTAATTTATGATCCACCAATTGCAGCTTTGATCGATTGAAAGGCTGCGTCGCATGTCTTGTCTAAATCCTCTGTTGTATGTGCAGTTGAAATGAACACTGCTTCGAACTGAGAAGGAGCAAGATAAATACCTCGATTTAACATCTCACTAAAAAACCTGCTGAATAAATTTGTGTCAGATTTTACAGCCGTAGTGTAATCAATTACGGATTCTTCAGTAAAGAAAAATGTTAACATTGATCCGACTCTATTTATACAATAGTTTTTTCCCGTGGATTCGAAAGCTTTTCTAATTCCTCCTTCGAGATATGATGAGGATTCTTCTAATTCAGAATAGAGATTTGGATTTTCTTTAATAAAACTTAAAGCCGCATAACCAGCAGACATAGCAAGCGGATTACCGCTTAGTGTGCCTGCTTGGTAGACTGGTCCCAAGGGCGAAACCATTTCCATAATTTCTCTTTTTCCACCGTACGCACCCACGGGCAGTCCACCGCCGATTATTTTTCCAAATGTTGATAAGTCCGGTGTTACTCCAAGAATTTCTTGTGCCCCGCCCTTAGCAACCCTGAAACCAGTCATCACTTCATCAAAAATGAGCACGATTTTTTTTTCATCGCAAATTACCCTTAGCTCTTGAATGAAAGCATCTGTCGATCTAACAACTCCAATATTCCCAGCAATCGGTTCAATAATGATCGCTGCAATTTCATTTTTATTGGATTGAACCAACTTTTTAACGGAATCAATATTATTAAAATCAGCAACTAATGTATCAGCCGCATTCCCATCTGTGACACCCGGTGATGTCGGTACACCAAATGTTAAAGCACCTGAACCAGCTTTAATTAAAAAGTAATCTGCATGTCCGTGATAGCAGCCCTCAAATTTTATAATTTTGTTTTTCTTAGTGAAACCTCTGGCAACTCTTACAGCACTCATGGTTGCTTCGGTACCACTGTTCACCATCCGGACCAATTCTACGGATGGAACAAGTTCAGTTATTAGTATTGCCATCCTTACTTCAAGTTCAGTTGGTGCGCCAAAACTGACTCCCGCATCAATTGCCTTTTTCAATGCATTAATTATGAAAGGTGGATTGTGCCCAAAAAGATGCGGGCCCCAACTGCCGATGTAATCTATATATTCATTTCCACTGACATCCCAAAACTTTGAACCGCTACCATGCTGAATAAAAATTGGATTGCCGCCAACTGATTTAAATGCTCTAACCGGAGAATTGACTCCGCCAGGAATATATTTTTTGGCTGTTTCAAATAATTCGATGCTTTTCTCTCGAGTCATACTATATTATTTTTTCCTCCATGAAGAGTTAATTTTATGCGATACAAGTTATTATCGATTAAATAAAATATAGGTTTTCAGTCTTTAAAAATAGATTGAATATATGCGTATTCATCGTCGGCTAAAGGCTTATCGCATTTTGAAAGATTAACTTTGACTTGACTTAAATTTCTGAATCCTGGAATCACTGCGCCCACGACTTTCAAGTGCAATAAATATTGAAATGCAGCTCGTGCAAGTTCTTCTACATTAGATCCGAATTTTTCTTTTAGTTTTTCAATTTTAGGTTCAAGTTTTGTTAGATTCTCAATCGTGAACCGCTCGGAGTTTGCACGATGATCTCCAGGTTCAAATTTTGGAGGATTATTTTTATTATACTTTCCAAGCAATAGTCCTTGAGCAATCGGACCAAAAGCGATAAATGAAATTTGATTCTCTTCCAACAGTTTTCTCGTTGGAGTTCCATCAGCAACAAAACGGTCATCAATTTCACTCGCAAAGCTTTGGATTGCATCGGGTTTAACTCTTGGAATTAATTTCACAAAATCTTCATGTCTGTAAGCAGATTGACCTATTAGCCGAATTTTACCCTCTTCACGAAGCCGATAAATCACTTCGATCGCGTCATCAAGATACTCATCATTATCGCCGAAATGTCCGTGATGAAAATAATAGAGATCAATGTAGTCTCGCTGCAAATTTTTTAGCGACTGTTCGCACTGATGACGGATGTGGTGAGGTTCATAAGCATGTGCTGCGGTTCCGGGAAACCAGCCGATCTTAGTTGCGATTATAAAACTATTAGATCTATTTCCAAGAATTCTTGCGAGCATCCTTTCAGCTCTCCCATTGCCATACACATCTGCATTGTCAAAATGATTTACACCTTGATCAATTGCATAATTGATCGCTTCAGTAACTTCTTTTTCGTCAACATTTGCCCAGCCATTTGGTACACCATTTACCCAATTAAGTCCGCCCATTGTCCAACAGCCGAGACTAATTTCGGAAATCTCGACATCTGATTGACCTATTCTGCGAAATTTCATTGTTTCCTCCTATTATTATGTTATTGATTCAATATTCTGGCTGCTTCTTTTGCGAAGTAAGTTAATATCATGTCTGCACCAGCTCTTTTAATTGCAATCAGTGATTCCATCATTACTCTCTCTTCATCTATCCAATTATTCTGTCCAGCAGCTTTTATCATCGAATATTCTCCGCTCACTTGATAAGCCGCTGTGGGCAAATTAAATTTTTCTTTAACGCGATAAATAACATCAAGATAAGCTCCAGCAGGTTTTAACATGACAATATCTGCACCCTCAGCTATATCTTGTTCAACTTCCCTTAAAGCTTCTAAAACATTTGCGACATCCATTTGATGCGATCTTCGATCACCGAATTGCGGCGTCGATTCTGCTGCATCACGAAATGGTCCATAAAATCCAGATGCATATTTTGCTGAGTAAGACATGATAGGCAAATTCTTAAATCCATTCTCATCGAGAATCTTTCTAATTGCAGCAACTCTTCCATCCATCATATCTGATGGTGCGATAATATCAGCACCGGCTTCTGCATGACTTAATGCCTCTTTTGCTAAAAGTTCATTTGTTTCATCGTTTAGTATTTCTTCACCTTTCAGAACCCCGCAATGTCCATGAGAAGTGTATTCGCACATACATACATCGGTGATTACCACTAATCTTGGAATTTCTTTTTTTATTGCACGCACACTAAGTTGAATGATACCTTGATCGTCATAAGCTTCACTTCCAACGTCATCTTTCTTTTGTGGGATACCAAATAAAATAACTGCTGGAATACCTAATGAGGCAACTTCTTTGCACTCAGCAACGAGTACATCAACAGACATTTGATAAACTCCAGGCATCGAACCAACTTGCTTTTTGACCTTCTCACCATGACAAACAAACAATGGATAAATAAGATCATTTATCTCAAGTGATGTTTCTTTAATCATTTCTCTAATGACTGGATTGTAGCGTAAACGTCGTAATCTAGTTATTGGAAAGCTGCTCATAAATTTATCCTATTAAATATATTTTATTAATCACTTTTGTTTTCAATTTAGGTTTTTGAATCTTTTGAGAGATAACTAATTATTTTATCTGCAAGACCTTCGGAGTTCTTGATGCAATCGCCAACTGAAATCCCTCCTCTATAATTGCCACCGAGAAATATTCCGGGAAAGCGTTTTTCAAATTTTTCAAAATAATTTTCATACTCAATGTAGCCGATATTATACTGCGGGATCGCTTTTTCCCATACTCGATATTGAGTTGAGATAGGCTCAGAATAAATATTCATCAATTTTTTAAAATCAGCTACAACTTCATCAATTCGAATTTGAATATCTGCTTGCATCAACATTGGCTCACGTGCGCCGCCAATAAAAATTGTAAATGAATCTTCATCATAATTAGAACGATTGGGAAATATCACACTCCCCCAAATTGCTCCGAGAAAAGTTTTTTTCTCTTTCTCAGGGATTAAGAATCCAAAACCATCTAATTTTTGGCCAATGTCTTGCTTCCTAAAAATTAAATTCAAGACAATAACCGGAGGATAATAAATCGAATCAAGGTAATTACTCAGCCGTCCATCTACATCACGAAGAATTTCAGAAACTTCAAAGGAAGGAATGGTAAACAGGACTGAATCAACAATATATTTTTTTGTTTTCTTTTCAGAAATCGTATCAATTCTCCATTTGCCATTCTCTGATTGAATCCTTTGCACTGGCTCATCAAGTAAAACAGAATCTTGAAGATATTTGTACAAAGCTTCAGGTAAAACTTTCATTCCAGATTTGAAAGAAAACATTTCAGCATTTTGCTTTGATTTATCACCGCGCAATTTTCTTTCCTTCCGTCCTTTTATCATTCCCTTAACCAACCCACCGTAGACTTCCTCCAATCGATAAAGTTTTGGGAAAGCACTTTTCACACTAAGTTGTTCCGGATCACCAGCGAAAACACCGGAGATAAAAGGATTTATTGCATAATCGAGAAATTCCGCACCAAGTCTCCTTCTTACAAAATTTGCGATGCTTTGATAATAACCATCTTCGGATTTACCTATCAATGGCTCAAGAAGTAAACGAAGTTTTCCTTTAGTTGAAAATAATCTTGACTTGACAAAACTTTTTGGATCCATCGGGAGCGGATGCAATTTTTCATTCCGCAGAATGTACCTTTTATTAGCGGAAGCATCAGCATAACAAAATTCATCTTTTAAATCTAATTCATCCACGAGTTGCGAAATAAGTGGTGTTGTTTCTAATCCGGAATTCGGTCCTGAGTCAAATAATGTCCCACCATTTTTCAGAGTTTGAATATTCCCACCTACAAAAGATTCTTTTTCCAGTACTGTAACATCAACACTGCGTCTCCTGAGCCAATACGCTGTGGTTAATCCGGTTATTCCTGCACCGACGATTACAACCTTTCGCAAATTTCCTCCTTTAGTGCAAGAATGAAAAGTTCCGAGTCGTTCAGACCTTCCATTACAACATATTTTTCAACGCTTAACTGTTCGGCGATATGCCTATACTCGATATCGAGTTCATAAAGAGTTTCAACATGATCACATACAAAGCTTATTGGAACAATTAGAAGATTTTTCTTACCGGATTCAATTACAGTTTGAATTGTATTTTCAGTCGAAGGCTTCAGCCATTTGACAGGTCCAACTTTACTTTGATAACATAAATGAAATTCATGAGAATGTTCCCGTGCCTCCATTACAAGCTTAATTGTTTCCCTAATTTGTGATGGATAAGGATCTCCTTTTTTTACAAAACTTTCTGGGAGACCATGCGCACTGAAGAGAAGCTGAACATCCTTTTGAATTTCTTTCGGAAATTTCTGGAGTGTTTCATCTATTCTTTGATTTACAGCGTTGATGTAAAATTTATTTGTATTAAAGTTTTTTATAAAGACTTCTTCAATTTGTGAAGATGTAAAAACCCTTTTCCATTCCCTGTAGGCGGAATTTGTTGTCGAAAATGAATACTGCGGATAAAGAGGCAGAAGAATAACTCTTTTATAGTATTTTTTTGAAATCTCATTTGCTACATCTTTTATCAATGGATGCCAATACCGCATTGCGGTGAACACTTCAATATTGTCAAAACCTTCTTGTAAGGATTTCTCCAATAATTTTCTCTGTCGTTCAGTCCAATAGTTGATGGGAGAACTCCCTCCAATAATATCATATTCCTTTTTAACTTTAGGGGCGCGAGCCATAGAGATTACTTTTGCAATTAATCCTTGAAATAAAGGAATTTTAAATATATCAGGATCTCTAAAAAGATTTTCAAGGAATGGCTGCACAGATTCCAAATTATTGGGACCGCCAAGATTAAAAAGTATTATTGCAGTTTTTTCGTTCATAGTTATACTGTCCTCGAATATCTTGCGTTATCTTCTTTGCGCTCAATGAATCCATCAAAATTCATCGCAATATTTCTTATCAGGAGTCTGCCCATTTCCGAAACCTTGATTGAGTCATTTTTGATTTCTACCAAACCATCTTCACACATCTTCTTAAGATTCTCCAAGCCAAAACTAAAATATTCGTTAAAATTAATTTGCAGCTCATCATTGACTTTTGGAATATTCAGTTCGAAGTCACACATTAATTTCATTATGACAGTTCTTCGAATTAGATCATCTTTGCTCAATCGATAGCCTTTCCAAGTTGGAAGTTGATTTTTATCGATAGCACTAAAATAATCTTTTTCAGATTTCCAATTTTGAGCATAAACATTTTCAAGTTGACTAATGGCCGTTACGCCAAAAGCGTAAATGTCACATCCAGAATTAGTGCTGTAACCTTGAAAATTCCGATACATCTTTTTTTCATGTAAAGCGACTGCCATTTCATCTTCTGATTTGGCGAAATGATCCATCCCGATGAAGATGTACCTAGCATTGGTTAATTTTTCAACAGTCAATTTGAGTATTTCCAACTTTTCATTCGGAGTCGGAAGATCATTAGGATTAATCAATGCTTGATGTTTCTTCATCCATGGAACATGAGCGTAGTTAAATACAGCAATTCTGTCAGGTGCAATTTCAATCGTAGCATCGAGAGTTTTTTCGAACGATTTTATTTTTTGAAACGGAAGCCCATACATTAAATCAAGATTAATGCTTTGAAAATTTAATTCTCGCACCCACCCTACAACCTGTTTTGTCATTTTCTCTGGCTGAATTCTATTGACCGCTTTTTGTACTTCTTCATCAAAATCTTGAACCCCCATACTGATGCGGTTAAATCCTCCTGAACGAAGTGCTGAGAGATGTTCTTTCGATAATCCTCGCGGATCGATCTCACATCCATTTTCTGAGTTTGATTCAATTTGAAAAGAATGATTTATATAGGAGATTAAAGTATTTATTTCTGCAGGAGTTAAATGCGTCGGTGTACCTCCGCCCCAATGCAGCTGAGCGACGCTCCTGCCGGTTTTCAAATATTTATTAACTAAATCGATCTCTTTTTTTAAATAACCTATATATGTACTAACTCTTTTTCTATCATGTGTAATAAGCATATTGCATCCGCAGAAATAACACAGCGTATCACAAAAAGGAATATGAAAATACAAAGACAAATCTGGAGGAGTCTTTTCATTATTGGAAGCAATTATTTCATCAACAAAATATCGATGAGTAAAACTTTCATTGAACTGCGGTGCAGTTGGATAACTTGTGTATCTCGGGCCCGGCACATCATATTTTTTGAGTATGTCAAGATTAATATTCATTTGCCAGCCGTCTAAATCAGTTTAATCTGTGTCATCTGTGTTCTATTAAAAAATGATATTACCAAATACTATAACCTTTTACTTTTCTCTTTAACATAATTGACAAGAAATTTTAACTTAGCTGGTTCAGTATCCGGATGAATTCCATGTCCAAGATTGAATATATGTCCAGTACTACCAACGGCATTTAATATTTTATCTGCTTCTTCTGAAATTGTCTTCTCTGAAGCGTATAGCACGGTTGGATCCAGATTCCCTTGAATCGCTTTCTTTCCCGCAACTTTATTAACAACACTTGAAAATTCGATTGTCCAATCGAAGCCAATCACATCAGCTTGAGTATTAATCAGCTTTTCATACGATGGTCCAATCCCTTTCGAAAACAATATGACCGGTTTGTCTGTTTTTACTTTTAATTCATTAACAATTTTCTCCATATATCTCAGCGAGAATTCTTCATAATGATGAGGTGATAAAATTCCACCCCAAGTGTCAAAAATTTGAACAAGGTCTGCGCCTGCTGAAATCTTGGCTGATAAATAATCAATGATATTATCCGATAAGAAGTCTAATGTTTTATGAGCAGCAGTTGACTGCTGAAAAATAAATCTCTTAATATTAGAGAATGATTTTGAACCCTTTCCTTCAACCATGTAAGTTAGTAGGGTAAACGGTGAGCCTGAAAATCCAATGATAGGGACTCTTCCATTTAATTCACGCTTTGTTAAAGAGACTGCATCAAGAACGTACTTCAATTTATCCGATGGATCAATTTTCATTAAAGTATTTGCATCCGCTTCAGTACGGATTGGCTTTGAAAACACAGGTCCGGTTCCTTCTTCAATGCTTAATTTCATCCCCATCGCTTCTGGAATTACAAGTATATCCGAAAAAATGATAGCTGCATCAACACCTATAATGTCAACTGGCTGAATTGTAACTTCAGCGGCAAGTTCAGGAGATTTACATAAATCGAGGAAGCTAACTTTATCTCTTATTGCACGATATTCAGGTAAATAGCGGCCTGCTTGACGCATTACCCAAATTGGTGTTCGCTCAGTCTTCTCTCTTTTGCATGCTCTAATTATCAAATCGTTTTTTATCATCTAATTTTCTTTCTTAAAATAATTCACAACAGAATCTACAAGTCCTTGGATTGTATGATTATCCGGAACAATCTTAACTTGCACTCCATAATTCTCGATCGCTTTTTTTGTCGTCGGTCCAATCGCAGCAATGATTTCATTCTTAAAATATTCAACTGCATTTTTGATTTTGAATATTTCTAGATAATTCACGAAAGTTGATGGACTAGTGAAAACATATAGATCTATAGTATTTACCTTTAATTGTGATATTGAATCTTCAATCTCGTTTGGTTCGGGCACAACTACATCGTAGACAGGTACGCTGACTGGGAGTGCTCCAAGTTTTGTTAACTCATCAACCAGTTCAGGACGTCCGATTTCAGAGTGGGGAATTAAAAATCTCTTCCCGATAATATTTTGTCCCTTGATTTCATTTATAACTCCAATAGAACTAAATTCTTTCGGAACAAAACTAACATGAATACCTTGCGTCTTACATTCGGCTTCAGTTTTAGGCCCGACAGCTATAACATCATAAGCACTGAGATCTAATTTCAGTTCATGATATTCTAATCTTTTTAAAAACCATCGAACAGCATTTACACTCGAAAAAATAATTGAATCAAATTCCAAAATATCTTTTATAGCATCATCACACTTCTTCCATGAACTTGGTGGAACAATTTTTAACGTGGGAAGAACTATAACCTTTGCACCAGCTGAGGTAAATAATAAGGAAGATTCATCTGACTGACTGAGAGTTCGGGTAAGTAAAATGGTTTTACCATCTAATTGCTTTTCTATTATGTATGGTGTGAGTATACCATCTTTAATAAAATCAAAAAGGTAATTTCTTTCTGCTTCAATTAAATCATCATGATGATTCTTTCCAATATTCCTCTGAACTGTTGAATAGATAATTCCAAGTATAATATCGGAAGTCAGACAGGGATCAACTTCACGAAAAACTTTTCTTTCAATTCCTTCTGTAAGAATATTTGAAAGCATCAGTTTTAAGAGAGACATTTTCTCTTCGATTTCTGAGTGATTAGTCGATTGTGTCTTCAATCTCGTCCGCTGAAAAATCAAGAAAAAGTTTTGATATTTCATCATAAACATAAAGACATGCAGAATGAATCCTTTCAAATCTTCCAACACAGAAATTTGTTGATCAATCTTCTTCTGCAGTTCACTGATGAGTTTGGATAACCTGGTTTCAATGATTGCGAAATAGAGTTCTTCTTTTGATTTGAAATAATTGTAGATAGTTCCTTTAGCTATTTCTGCATTTTTTGCAACGAGTTCCATATTCACTTCATGAAAATCGTGTGCAGAAAAAAGAGGCGCAGCAATCTCAAGAATTAACTCACGCTTGCTTTGCTTTGCACTTATATGTGATCTTGAGCTGATCATTTTTTCGATTGCTTTTTAATCTCAGCCAAAACTTTACCAGCACCAGCTGCTAAAAGATTCCGCGCAAGCTTTTCGCCAAGAACTTCAGGAATTTCGACGGAGCCATCAACACTTTGCTCGAAACTTATTGAACCATCTAATGATAAAATTCTACCGATCAATGTGAGTTTATTTGACTCAACATATCCATAAGCTGCGATAGGCACTTGGCAACCACCTTCAAGTTTTTTCAGGAAGGCACGTTCAGCCCGAATCGCAACTTCCGTTTTCACATGATTAATTCTTTTTAAACAATCAATCAGTTCGAGATCTGCTTTTCTGCACTCTACTGCAATAGCTCCTTGTCCAACTGCCGGCAGCATTTGATTTTTCGGAATAGTTGAAGATATGTTTTCCTCAAAATTTAATCTCTCAACGCCGGCTGATGCAAGAATAATCGCATCCCAATTTGAGCTCAAATATTTTTGAATTCGAGTTGGAACGTTTCCGCGCAAATCAAATATTTGTATATCCGGCCTTAGATGAAGAAGCTGTGCAGTTCTTCTTAACGAACCAGTCGCAACTTTTCCACGCAAAGGAATTTTATTTATAGTTAAATTTTTTCTTTTTGAAATAATTACATCATTGACTTTGTGCCGCTTTGTGATTGCGGCTAAAATTAAATTCTTATCAAGCTTCGTCTCCATATCTTTAAGACTATGTACTGCAAAATCTATTTCACCATTCAATAATTTGTTTTCAAGTTCTTTCGTAAAAAGACCTTTATCGCCAATTTTTGAAAGAGCTACGTCAAGAATTTTATCTCCTTTTGTTTTGATGATCTTCAATTCGATTGATATATTCTTTACACGCTTTTCGAGGAGAGATTTTATATATTCTGCCTGCCAGAGTGCAAGCTCGCTTCCGCGTGTTCCAAGAATAAACGTTCTACTCACTTTCATTCCCTTTCGAATTCAAATTGAACATGTCTTTCAGAATCTTAATTTTCAATTGCAGCTCTCCTTGTGTATCTACTTGGTCAGCAGATTTTCGTAAATATACTGTTGGATTGTGAAGCAGCTTTTTTACGATTCTTTTAGTAAGGAGTTCAAGATTTTCTACTTCGTTTGATGCAAATTTATTTTTGAAAGCATCAAATTCCTGAGAACGAACAGATTCAAATTGTTCCCTCATTGATTTCAATAATGGGGAGATTTGAAGTGAATTGTACCAAGAAAACAATTCTATAAGTTCTTCCATTATAATTTTCTGGATTGCGGGAAGAAGGGCTTTTTTACCTTCAAGACTCAAATTAACCATCGTTTGAAGCGAATCGATATCATTGTAGAAAATATTTTCAATGTCTTTTACATTTGGATCGAAGTCCCGTGGAATTGCGATATCCATAATGCAAACCGGTTCGAACTTCCTCTTTCGCATCGCAGCACTCATTTCATCTCGATTAATGAGAATCGAATTCGAGCTTGTTGCAGAAATGATTATGTCGTATTCATTCAGTCGTTCTTTCAAGTTATCGAAAGGCAAAACTTTGGCATTGTACTTTGCAGCAAGTTTTTCTGCTCTGGAAAAAGTTCGATTCGAAATGGTAAGATTAGTAACATTTTTCTGAATGAGATTTTGGATTGTCAGTTTTCCCGTTTCGCCGGCACCGATAACGAGCACTGACTTCTTCTTTAAATCGGAAAATATTTTGCCCGCAAGCTGCACAGCCGCGGAACTGACTGAAGTAGGTCCCTCGAATAAATCTGTTTCCGTTTTAATCCTCTTTCCAAGTTTTAAGGCAGATTGAAAGGTCTTCTGAAGAAACGTACCTACACAATTTTCCTCAACAGCAATATTATATGCATCTTTTACTTGACCGAGAATTTGCTGATCTCCGATAACCAATGAATCGATTCCGGAAGAAACACGAAAAAGATGGTTTGCTGCTCCGCAAGAATAGTAATTCAAAAAATTATCAGATTTTATTTTTGTAACAGGTTTTTGAGTTAGAATGAATTCCTGAACTTCGCGGTAAGTAATCGAATGATTTGACGGTACTCCATAAATTTCAGTGCGATTACAAGTGGATAAAATACAAACTTCTTTGAGGAGGGTTTCTTTTATTTGATTTAGAATTTTTCTTATCTCAATTTCAGATAAATATAATGCCTCTCTTAATTCTATCGGAGCCGTTTTGTGATTAATAGTAACTGAAATTAAATTCATCGTGCTTCTATTTGTCTCTTCGATCCATTAATGAAATTTATGAAATCCAGTGAACAGCAAATTCAGCAGAGTCATAGAAAACAATGCGACGACAAAACCAGCAAGCGAAAGATAAATTATTCTTTTCCCGCGCCATTTGGCAAATATCTTAGTTGTAATTCCGAGAGCATAAAGTATCCAAATAAAGATCGTTGCAATTAATTTAGGATCGAAATAGGATGGATTTGTAAATGCTTGTGGCATCCAAATAATTCCAATAACGATCGCAGTCGAAAGCATTGTAAAGCCTATCAATGCTGAAGTATAGTTTAATGATTCAAGCAACTCGAGATTCGGAAGTCTTTGGTACAACAAACCGAATCGGTGCATTTTGATTTGTTTATAAAGCATCAAATATAATCCGCCATAGATTGCTGAAAACGTTATACCAGCGTATCCGGCCAGAGCGGTGAAAACGTGAACTCCTAAAAAAGGACTTCGTAATATCTCTTGCACGTTTAGTAAATCAACAATTTTCAGTGATGATATTATTTGAAAAACCATTGGTATGAAGAGAATGAACATCCCAGTATTCCGAACTTCTGTAATGAGTTCAAGAATGTAATAGGAAAGTGTAATGGCAAATGCCAGCAATGTAAAAATTTCGAAAATGTTCGTGATTGGGACATGATCAAATTCAATTGTTCTGGCAAATAAATAGAAAAAATGAATGAGCAAGGTTAGAAAAAGGATAATTCGTTTTAATCTAGCGAGACTTTTTCTTGGCTTCCAAAAGTTGGAGAAATAGAGAATGAAAACTATGAAATAAAGGATTGGAATAGCAATATTGAGATTTTCTATTAATATTTTCATAAATCTGACTGACTGGTCAGTACAATAATAACTAAATATTTCAAATTATCAAACTATTTTTGCCACAAACTTCCATTAGTCAACCTTCAGTTGTGATGCAAGAAAAACTTAAAATAATAAAAAAAATACGAGAAATCTTGAAAGGAATAAATCAGTAGAGTTGTATAAGTTGACTACTAGATGAGTGTAAAGCCAGCCGCCAAATGTTTTCTTCAAGCGAATTTCTTCGCTCTCACTGATGTAGGAGGTTCAGCAAATGGCGGCTGAAATTTTAATTGAAAACTTAATACTCACAATTAAATGTTAATATACAGATTTTTTTTCTAAAGCGTTGAATTTATCAACCCCGATTTAAAAAAACGTGACGACGAGTACGGAGTTTTTGTACAATAAATGAGAATCACTGCCATCAATCCGGAATGATTCCAACTAGTGTGTGCTTAACTTTTTAATTTTGGAAGTGTGAATGTAAATTTAGTCCCAACTCCAATTTCACTTTCGACCCAAATGTTACCTGAATTCTTTTCCACTAACTCTTTTACTAAAATTAGTCCAAGTCCTGTTCCATGTTCATCTGCAGTACCAGCAGTTGAATGCTTCGTTTCAATCTGAAAAATCTTTTGTAAGGCAGCTTCATCCATTCCGACACCATCGTCTTTAATCGAAATGTAAACCATGTCATCTTTCAAGCTGCTTGATACAATTATATTTCCGCCAATGTTTGTGAATTTAATTGCATTGGAGATTAAATTCTGCAAAATCGACGTTAGCATATCATCATCAGCGTAAACATCATGTTCTGGATCGATTTCACTTCTTAATGAAATATTTTTCTTAACGGCATTTCCACGTATAACGCTGATGATTTGTTCACTAAAATCTTTAAGATTATAAACTTCCGGCTCGAATTTTTCTTTACCTCTCTGAATTAAAGCCCAGCTCAGCAGGTTTTGAACTAAGTTAAATAAATGTTTCGATGAATTATTAATGTAACCAATATATTCTTTTTTTTCTTCATCAGAAAAATCATCCATATGTTCATACAATTGTCCGGAGAAGCCAAGAAGCGAATTAAATGGACTTTTGAGATCATGTGAAACAATAGAGAAGAATTTATCTTTCTTCTGATTTAAATCTATAAGTCGCTGTTCAGACTCCATCAATTGTTCATTCAAATCCTTCAGTTCATTTGCTCGCTGTTCCAATAAATCATTACTTTTTTGAAGTTCAGCGGTGTAACGCTTTAATTCATCTTCATTTTTTTTCTTTTCAATTGCAGACGCAACTTGTTCGGATACAAATGTTAAAACTTCTTTATCGTTTTCTCCATATGCATATTCATCATGATAATCTTGAACAACCATTACCCCGATTGTTTTTCCGGCAATTTTTAGTGGAACACCAAGCCAGACTTCTGACGGAGAACCGACAACATTAACCTCTCCTGATTCGTTCAGTTTATCAGAGAGTTCCTTGTCAACGATCACTGCTTGACCTGTTCTTAAAACATATTCTGTACAACCTCTACCGAATTTTTTTGGCGGCTGAGGCGGATCGAATTCATCAACAAAATATGGGAAACTGATCATGTTTGTGGAATCATCATACAAGGCAATGTAAAAATTATTTGCCAGCATTAGATCTTTCACAATAATGTGAATACGTTCGAATAACTCGTTAAGATTTAAGGTTGCATGCACAGAATCTGATATCCGATATAGTGCATTATTCAATATTTCCATCCTTCGTCTTGCAGTGATGTCCCTTAGAACACCAATCAAAGCCAATGGTTTCTCATATTCATCCTTCAAAAATGAAGTTGAGAGTACAACTGGAACATCTGTACCATCCTTTCGCTTAGAGAATAATTCACCTTTGAAATTTCCTTTTAAGGTTTCCCTCACCAAATCCCGGAAGGTAGTTTTTGTATTTTTTTCTGACCAGAACATTCGGAGATTTTTACCGTGCATTTCCTCTTCACTATAACCATAAAGAGCCAATGCTGCAGGATTAGCATAAACCATATCGAAATTCATATTTACAATGAAAACTCCATCGCTCACGCTTTTTATTGCTTTTTCAAAAAGTTTTGATTTTTCCTCAGCTATGAACCTTATAGTAACATCTCTGAAACTCCAAACTCTGCCAATCACTTTATCATGGATGTAATGCGGTCTCGAGAAACGCTCGAAGATCCTGCCATCTTTGAATTCAAGTATATCAAAACTTTCTTCTTCAGGATTTGCATATAAGTGACGCACTTTACTAATAAATACATCCGGATCTTTCAACTGCTCTAAGACAAATTCCAATAACTTTGAATCGTCGTTGGTATCAAAAAGCTCCTGCGGGATGCCCCACATTCTTAAAAAATTCTTATTTGACTTTGTTACTTTGCCTTCAAGATCAATTACTAAGATTCCATCTTTTATCGATTCAAGTGTTGCCTCCAGAATGGAGGCAGACTCTATATGATTCTTATTTGTATCTTTTTTTTCTTTATTCATTCTCTATTCTACTCCTTACGAATGGGGATTATGAATAAAAGCTTTCACTGAAATAATGATACCTTCAAATCCAGTGTGTACAGCAAATAACTTCTGAAAATATAATTTCAATTTAATATAACTCTTTAAATATCAAGTAATAATATGTTTGTTGATCGTATCTAATAGACTATCTTTTTTGATTGGTTTTGAAATATAATCATCCAATCCGCCTTCAATAAATCTTTCTTTATCACCTTTCAGAGCGAATGCAGTCAAGGCAATGATAGGAATAGATTTAAACTTATCAGAAACTTTTATCTTTTGAGCTAATTCAAAGCCATCATTTTTTTCTTGAAGTGAGATATCCATCAATATCAAGTTTATGTCCATCTTTTCAAGAATTTGATCTGCTTCCTTAGGGTTTTTAGCCCAAAGCACATCAAAACCAGACCTTAGATAGATGTTTACGAGCATAAAGGCATCTTTCATATCTTCAACGTACAAAATCGTTGGTGCTGTATTCTTTGTTTCTGTCATTCGTTTCTATCCTATGTTTTTTTCAAGAGTGGAATGCTCAGTGTAACTTCAGTTCCAACTCCCTTTTGACTTTTAATTTGTATTTTTCCTTTGTTTAAATCAATGAATCTTTTAGTGATTGCCAATCCCAGACCTGTACCTTCATAAGAACGACTGTAACCGACATCTTCTTGACTGAACGTCTCATATAAATGTTTCTGATATTCTTCTGTCATTCCGACACCCTGATCTGCAATTGTACAGACTGCATAGTCATTATCTTTCTTAAGTGATACTTTAATATCACCTGACTTGCTGTACTTAACTGCATTATCGAGAATTTTCATCACAGCAGAATCTAAACAATAATTATCTGCATAAACAAGCAGATCTTCATCTGGAATTTCGGTAATAAGCTTCAGGTCAATTAATTCAGTTTCTTTATTAATCGAGTTGCAAGTTGAAGCTAATAATTCATTGAAAGAGAATTTCTTATACTCTATTGGAAAATCACCAGCTTGCAATCTTGAGATGTCCAAAATATTTGTGATCGTATCAATTAGCCGCAATCCACCCTTTTCAATCAGGTCAAATGAAAGACGAACTTCTTCATTTGTTGATTCATAAAAATGCGATCTCAAAACATCAGTATATCCGATTATTGCATTGAGCGGAGTTCTGATTTCGTGTGACATGGTTGCCAGGAATCCGCTTTTTAATCGATTCGCCTCCTGAGCCTTTTCCTTTTCATAAATTATTCTTCTTTCAAATTCTTTTTTGTCGTTGATATCGTAAACGAATCCTTCAAAGTAGAGAGTTTTTGAATTGTCATCTTTTACAGCATGAGCATTCATTTGAATCCAGATCACTTCCCCATTTTTTTTCTTCCACCTAACTTCAAGTAGTGCAGCTGAACCTAAAGGTTCATATTGCCTGATAAATTCCAGCCTCTCCTCACTGCTTAAATATATGTCGTTCATGTTAATTTTGATTAATTCTTCAACTGAACTGTATCCCAGCATTTTCGCCAGCATGAGATTTGCAGAGATAATATTCCCATTTTTATCGGATTGATATATGCCTACAGGTGCATGAGTGAATATGTCACGATACTTAAGCTCGGACAGCCTCAATTCTTCTTCAGCGGTTTTTCGCTCTGAAATATCTCGTACGATTGCTTGAAGCATATCTTTTTCGTCAATCACAATATGATTTAAACTTACTTCTGCAAAGAAAGGAGTTCCATCGAGTTTTACATGTTTCCATTCAAAAGACTGCGGCTCACCGGCAAAAGCTTTAGAAATTTTCTCAAGAGCTTTATCTTTTGAAAAACGACCATCGGGCTGAACCAATGGTGAAAATTCATACGGTTTTCTCTGTAAAATCTGTTCACGGGTGCATCCAAAAATCTCCTCTGTTTTTGCATTGCAATCAATAAAAGTATCACCAGTCATTAAAAATATTGCATCATTAGCAGATTCAAAAAGCTTGCGATACTTAAGTTCCGAATTGAGAATTTTTTCCTCAGCTCTTTTTTTGTAGATAGCTTTTGCAACTTGCGATGATACATATTTGAGCATCTTTTTTTCCTGCAGACCATAAGTGCTTGAATCATGATAATCCTGCACAGCCATAACACCAATGATCTCAGAACCGATTTTCAAAGGGATTCCAAGCCAAATTTGAGATGGAGGTCCAAGCATCTCTACTTCACCAGTCTCTATTAATTCATGATGTTTTTTTGCATCGCATAAAAGTGAACGACCATTTCGAATTACGTAGGCAGTAAGCCCTCTACCCACGGGAAATTTTTCATGATGAGCTTCAAATATTTCTTCCTCATCAACGAAGTATGGAAAACTAATTTTCTCTTCTTCCCTGAAATAAGCTGCGATGTAGAAGTTATCAGCTTTCATTATTTTACTGATAATCTGATGGACTGATTTATAAAGGTCATCAAGATTTTCTGATGAATCGACCGCTTCGCTTATTTCGTATACTGCTGTTTGCAAGATGAATGGGTCTAACCGGTTATTTAGTACGTTTTTATCCATATACATTTTTTCTTCCAAAATCTCAGCTCGCATTTTTTAAATCCTCCTAATAATTGGATCAAGAATCTCACAATTATTGATATTATCGAGCTTTACTTATATTACTTTAGTATTGATAATAGTTTTCAGGCATTTTTCACAAGGTGTATATTAAAACTTAGTTGAAAATTAAAAGGAGAGACCCCAAATTAAATTATTAAAAAATAAAAAAAACAAACAAAAGGAGTCTCTCAGATGCAAAATAGTAAAATCAATAAGGAAAAGCTTGAAAGGTTTTTAAGTCAACCCATTGAGCTTCAACTTGAATTATTTAAAAACTATGTTGAGATGGTAAGGCTGTTTGCCAATTTTTTATTCGAAGATGAAGTTGATACCAAAGCCGGACAAAGGTATGCTCGTTCAAGCCAATATTCTCGCTGGGGCAGTAATCCCGGTAGTATTCGAATAGGCGAAGAGAAAGTTCGAGTCAATGTACCTAGAATATATGATAAGGACGAACAAACAGCCCAAAACGTTGATATATACACAAAATTAAGAGAAATATCACAACCGAGCGAAGAGATATTGAAGAAACTTGCAATCGGGATAAGTCAAAATGATTACAAACGAGTATCACAACATTTAACAGACAGTTTCGGATTAAGTCAGAGCACGCTAAGTAAAACTTTCATTGAAGGAAGCGACAAAATATTGAAGGAGTTTCAAAGTCGAGACTTGAGTAAATATGATTTTGTTGCGTTGGTAATAGACGGGAAATATTTAGCAAAAGATCAGATAGTAATAGCATTAGGGGTAACCATAGAAGGTGATAAAATTCCTTTAGAATTTATACAATCCACAACGGAAAACGCAGAATCAATAAGCGGACTGTTAAAAAAGCTAATAAATAGGAATTTTTCATTCAGTCAAGGATTACTCGTAATTTGTGACGGGTCTAAAGGAATAAAGAAAGCTGTCTCAAAAGTTTTTGGAAGTTTAGCACTTATTCAGCGGTGCCAATGGCATAAGAGAGAAAACGTAGTAAGTTATTTAAGAGAAGAAGATAAGGCTCAAATGAGAAGCAAGTTACAGCGAGCATACAGAGAACCGAATTATGAAATAGCAAAATCGAAACTCCTAGAAATTCGAGATGAGTTATTACAAATTAATCACACTGCTGCAAAGTCATTAGAAGAAGGATTAGAAGAAACTCTTACAATACATCGTCTCGGATTAGTGGAAGAACTCGGCCGAAGTTTAACGACAACAAACACAATTGAGAATCTAAACTCACAACTAGAAAAATATTTACGTAGAGTCAGATATTGGCAAAACGGAGACATGAAGTCGAGATGGGTTGCGGTTGCATTGTGTGAGATAGAACATCGAATGAGAAAAATAAGTAATCATAAAAAATTAAATTTATTAAGATCAGCGATTCAATCAGAATTGAAGTTACATCAAAGAAAGGTAGCTTGAATTGAAATGGCCTCTCTTAATATTTTCAACTAAGTTTGACTAATTACCCTTCAAAGTTACTTATTTGAAAGCCGATATATTAGAATATCTTTAGTTAAGAAAATTTGTTAATTTTTAACTAAATTCATGTAAAAACAATGAGATTTATTAGAGTCATATTCATTCTCTCATTTTCAATTGTTTTCTTTCAACGAATATTCGCCCAGCATAATCCTGGATCAGATTGCTTTTCGTGTCACTCAAACTTCAAGCTTGGTGGTACAATATTCGGAGATACTTTGGGAATTTCCATTGCTTCGGGAATTCCGATTTCTTTAGTAAAATCCGATGGAAACACAATAACGCTTGATAATTCAAACTCAAACGGGAATATATACTCACTCACAACTCAGGATGGACTCTATCAGATTAAAATAGGGAACTATCTCAGCCGAACGTGGCATAAACTTCCTGAACTGAAAAGCTGCAACACATGTCACATTACAGGTGGTAATGGTTCTGTTACTCGAACAAAATTATTTCCAAAATTGCATACGGCAATTCCGTCCGATAACAATTGCAGAGGATGCCATCATTTCCCGGCAAGCATGAATTTAACTCAACTTAGAACTCCAAGTGTTTTGATCTCAGCTCATTCGGCATCTACTGTGCAAACTTCTCAAGTTAGAATTCTAAGTAATAATTTTTCATTCTATCCAAACCAATATTCAATAACTACAGTTCGTCCTGATATTTTCGATTCAAGTTACTATTCAATGTTCGATGTAATTCTTGCAGTTGCACGGAAAAATAATATTCCGATTGAATACTACTTTGACGATAGCTGCAAAACTCATTTCATCACAAAAATTAATAATGTTAGTGGAAACTATTGGTATCATTTTTCTTACGATGCCGGAAGCGGAAACTCAGGTGAAATTCAATTTAAACGAGCAAACAGATGGGATGAAGCTCTTTGGCGCCCTGGAGTTTGGATTCAAGTAGTACAAGGTGAAAATTTAGCAGAAATCAGAAAAGAATATATTGAAGAAATTCAAAGAGAAAATTCACAAGGGCATTTGATTCCATCTGTCAGGTTCGCAATTAATCCAAGCAACTATAAAGGCAATCCGCCTGAATCTCATCGAATTACTGTTTCAAAAGAATTTAGAAATGTTTTAGTTACTCCGCACAACTGGAGGACAAAAGAATTCCCATCGCCATATTCAAAACCTTTTAAATCCGGAGTTGTAACTTCTCTCGATATTCCATTGAGTTTGATGGATCAAGGTTTGTTAAATGCTGTTACGGGAGTTTTCTATAATTATTTTGCGCAGAATTATATCGATAGCTATTATTTGGTCGAATTAGGTTTTCCAGGAATTGGAACCGTTCACTCGTCAGGCAGGCAAGGAATAGTTTACATTACTGAAAATGGTTCGTTCAATACTTTGCCGAATGGTGCTGATAACAAACTTCACATGACTTGTGACATTAATGTGATTCATGCACCGGATTTTTCATATTGGCGATGGATAGAACTTGGAAATCCTTATTATGAAAATCAAGAACCAACAAAGATTGAAGAAGAATTGATAAACGAGGATTATAATTCAATCAGTCGTGGATTTAATTTATATCCTCCATATCCTAATCCGTTCAACGGTCAGGTAAATATTAGTTTTAATATTTTTCATCCCGGAGATGTTAATATTTCAATTTATAATTTGCTTGGAGAAAAAATCACAACTTTACTTGAAAAAACTGTTGAAAATATCGGAATACAGAAATTAGAATGGATTCCGGATAACATTCCGAGCGGAATGTATATTATAGCGATGAAATATAATAACAATACTCAAGAACGAAACTTAGTTTATCTTAAATAAATAAGTGAAGAAAATGAAATTCTTAACATCATTTATGATTTTGCTGATCGCAGTAAAAATATTTTCGCAAACAAATTTTCCAAACATCAACCAAGAAATTTCTAAAGGGAATTTCACGATTGCAGCAAAATTAATCGATGAAACAATTCAAAAAGGAAATTTACCAAAAACTGAAATTCTCAATCTGGAATTTCAGAAAGAAGTTATGGATAGAATCAGAAAAGATTTTCAAGGTACGCGCGAAGAAGTAATTCAATTTATAAAAAAATATTATCCTGATGTAAATGATAACATGATTAGCAAATGGGAAGCTGACGGTTCGCTTGAATTCAAAATAATAGACGGAAAAAAATTTTATTTCAATAACGCCGATGCAAATCTTTTTAGAATAAATAAAATTGCAAAGAATCAGAAAAAGAAAATTGACGGCGATAAACCCGATGCTCTCGATGAATATTTAAAAGAATATCTCCCGAAAGTTTTTGAAGAAGTTGAAAAAGGAAATAGCCGATTGGTAAAACCAGTTAACCTAAAATTAAATTATACAGTTACGGTAAAACCTGATGTCGTTCCCGAAGGTGAGGTAATAAGATGCTGGTTGCCGTTTCCTCGTGAGATTGGAAGACAGAAATCAATAAAACTTCTTTCAGTAAACAGTAAAGAATATGTTGTTGCTGATAATAAAAATCTTCAAAGAACAATTTACATAGAAAAAACTGCGGAGAAAGGTGTGCCGACTGTTTTTAATTTTGTGGTTTCGTATACAGCCTTCAGTGATATGTATAAGATTGACCCAAAATTAATTCAACCATATCTGAAAGATTCAGACACTTATAAAAAATTTACATCAGAAAGATTTCCTCACATAGCATTCACCAGCGAAATAAAAAATCTATCGAAGCAAATTGTTAACGATGAGAAAAATCCGTTTCTTAAGGCAAAAAAAATTTTCACATGGATTGATGAAAACATTCCTTGGGCAAGTGCGAGAGAATATTCTACTATAGAGAATATTTCGGATTATTGTCTTAAAAACATGCATGGCGACTGTGGAATAAAAACCCTTCTGTTTATGACTTTGTGTAGATACAATGGAATTCCAACAAAGTGGCAAAGCGGATGGATGCTTCATCCTCCCGAAGTAAATTTACACGATTGGTGCGAAGCATACTTCGAAGGTTATGGTTGGATTCCGGTTGATCAATTATTTAAATGCTGTCACCGACCAGTCGGTGACAGCAGCAATGTAATCATTTTAATGACACGACTCGTTTTTATATCCACATAAAATATTTCTCGCGTTGGATAGCTTTTTTTTGTTGAAAAAAATTCTCTATAATGAAGTATCAGTGGACCGTGGGATTTGATTGAACGAAATTTTCCAGCATTATGCTGTTGAAGTCGTTGCTGTCTATTAGATATGCGAGTTAGTATTACTTTCCATCCTTCGCTCTCTTTAAATTTATATAAAGTACATTAGCGGAGAGACAGGGATTCGAACCCTGGGTGCACATAAGTGCACAACGGTTTTCGAGACCGCCCCGTTCAACCACTCCGGCATCTCTCCAAAAAAAATAATTTCAAACTGCAACGGTTTTCCTGAAGCGACGGCTTCGCCGCGTGACCGCTCTGCTCAATCGTCTCAGCATCTTTATAAATTATCAATATCAAGAGAGCATTTATCCAAGAACTTAGAAGAAATTAAATCACTCTCTATTGGTTACAAATATATAAATAATTTTTCTATCGACGATGCTCAATGACATTTATTCAATCCCTTAATTCTGACCTAGGAATTTAGATTCTGTAAGATTTTTATGGAAATCTCAAAATTCGATTATAATTTTTCTCACCAAATTATGTACTGCGAATAAAAATAGTGAGAAATAATATTCCGTCCCTGTGGGACTAATAATTTAGTGTGTTCATATACTAAGAGTATGTAGCTCCAAACGGAGCTAAAAATCCTTTATCGATATAACATCAGTAGAAATAGAATAAGAAATGTGAAACTGAGTCTCGAACATCAGTTAATGTAAGGACAGAATAAAGAATCATTGCTTCTGTTCTCTCTATCAGATATGATATTTAACAGTATAAAATTACATGCGAATATTATAAAACCACGAAAGCCTATTTCGTGGTTTTTATGATCTAGCGATTAATCTTTTTATTTGCCAAAAAGTCCACTGATAAGATTCATACCTTGACTTAATATATCCCCCTCTGAAACTTTTCCGTCGGGAGTTAATTTGTCAACTACTTGAGGAATTAAGTTGGATAGCTGCCTAGATAGTGAATCTGAATCCATACCAAGCTTCGAAGCTAAATTACTTATGGTATCAGAACCGAGAATATCTTGAATTTGTTCTGCTGAGATTGGAAGATTTGCTCCAGTTCGTACCCAAGAAGAGACCACGTCGCCAAGACCTTTCGATGAGAATTGTTGAATGAGACCATTTAATCCACCACTTTGCTCGCCGATTAATCCCATTATTGTTCCCATTAAATCACTTTGCGAATCATCTTTTCCTCCGCCAAGTGCAGACGTAACTGTGTTTAAAATATCCATTTGAGTCCTTTCTTTTCTTTTGTTGTAATGATTATTCATGTACTAAAACATTTTACTGAAGTGTGAAGTTCCAACTTATATGATGGCCGCACATCATATTGTAACCAGAAGTTGGAGATTTTCTTGAAGATCTATTTGAGAGCTATTTTAAGCATTGAAAAAAAATGCAAAAAACAAGAAAATTTTCTTTACTTTTTCAAAAAATTTGCATAGACTTTCGACAAATTGCATGAATTATCGACCACAAACAAAGATGGGCCTTATGAAAAATAGAATTTTACATCTTGTTTTCTTTTTATTTGTTCCTTTCATCTTTTTTAGCTGCTCTGCTTCTGAACCAGAAGAGGTTAAAGATCAGACAGTTGTAATCGAAGAGAAAGGTCCAACTGCAATCATTTTTCGGGGTGACTCAAATGAAAGACTGAATCAAGCTCTTAAGGACAACAAAGTTGATCTTGTCTCAAAGGGTTTTTGTTCAAAGGTTTTTCATGGATGTTGCCTTCCAAGAGGGATTTCTGATTATTATTACGGTGTGAATGCTGAGTTATTCAGTCTTGGTAAACCGTTAAAAAATAATTCCTACTGTGATTTATGGCTGCATTATAAATCTTCAGAAGGATACATAGCTGCATTCCCGCTTGAATATCAAGCAGACCGCAACATGTTAAAGGTAAACGGGATTCATTTCGAATGTATTGTTGAGGATAATAAATTTTGGGTTCCAAATTTAAACTACTACCACAAAAATTGGCCTTCGGAAACATTTGATTATGTTCTCGATTTTTCACCCAGCAAATTTATAAGATTCGAACAACAATTTTGCAGAAACCTTGCAATACCATCGACATTTAAAACTCAATCGGGAAAATTGTTCCCATTAGAAATCTCTGAGAATCCAGGTTTTCAAACTTTCAGTGAAACACCTTTCGATGACCTTACACTTGAGTACAAGGACATATCAACCGGAATGGACAACTTTGCAGACTACTACTATTTCGACAGGTTAGATTATATAAAAGATTATTTAGCGAATGTATCATTTTTAGTCCGCGATAATGAAACTCATTTTCCAGTTGAAGGGGCTTTGGTTACAATTACCCCAATCGATGGCACAGAATTAGGCGTTGAAGCATTCGAAAGATTCTCAGACTTTGCACTTCGTGCACCTAATTTTGACTACGGGTTTTATGGATTCAAAAATTGTGCATCGGAAAAAGTTCTCGATAAATTTTCTATGCAGAGCAAACTCTTCACATACTTCACGGATTATGGTATTAATCCATGGTCGTTAATCACCAGCGAACTTAAAACTAAGACTACCCGTGACGGAGAAGTCTATTGGACCACGAATGATATGCTGAAGACCAATTATAATCTTTATGCTAATTTGCTGGGAACACCGATTTTCAAAAAGGAAGTTTTCGCCAAAGGTCATTATTTTGGTATAGAGAGGTATAAACGTTATAGAATAAAAATCATTCATTCGCATTATCAATTCTTCGACAGGGAATTCAAAGTAAACCGAGACAGTCAAATCCTGATAGAATTGGCACAGGTGACTAAGAAAATGGAAGTTGTGAAAGGTAAAGGGAATTATGAGAATATGGTAATTCGTGAGATTGAATTAAAGTATTAGTAAAATACAAATTTGGATTTTGCAAGCCGCTGAGTTCAGCGGCTTTTTTATTTTAAAAAAATAAAATTCTCGATAAAATAATTCTATTATTACATCAAGTTCTAAGATTCTATTTGCGTGTGCAGAGCAATTTCTTCTAATACGCCGCTGACTTTCAAACATTCACTTATTTCGCCAAAGAACACTACTGCTTTACCCCGCAGATGTACTTCCAACGTCATTGCTTCAGCCTTATCAAAAGAACATCCAACAGCTTTAATAATTTGTGCTATCACTTCGTCGAAAGTATGTACTTCATCATTAAATAAAATTACTTTAGCAGGAAGTCCGACATCAATTCCATCATCAATGCCGGGTTCATATTTTACCGTAGTTTCAGTCATAAAAAATATTTCTGGGAAAAATTTAGTCACAATCATTTATTTAATCAATTGCTATTTTATCGTTGGAATAGTAAATTATTTTCGAAAAAAAATGCAGAGGAAATAATTGATGAACATTATTGTTTGTGTAAGTCATGTGCCCGATACTGCGGCTAAAATCAAAATAAACTCCGAACGGAATGCAATAGATCCAGCAGGGATTACATTCGTCATTAATCCATATGATGAATTTGCTGTTGAAGAGGCACTAAAAACAAAAGAAAAATTCGGTGGTGAAGTTACTGCCATAAGTTATGGATCAGATGCTTCCAAAGAGTCAATTAGGAAAGCACTCGCAATGGGTGCCGACAAAGGAATTTTAATCAAAGGTCCTGTCAATGTTGATTCTCTGACTGTTGCAGAAGCGCTCGCAGGTGAAATTAAAAATTTAAATGCTGATGTCATTTTTTGCGGTAAACAATCGGTCGATTATGACAGTTCAGCTGTAGGTCAAATGCTTGCTGAACTTCTTGGTTATCCATCTATAAGTACCGTAGTTAAATTGGATATAACAAAGAATGAAGTAACTGCGGAGCGGGAAATTGAAGGCGGGAAAGAAATTGTAAAATCAAAACTTCCTCTTGTATTAACTGCTCAAAAAGGATTGAATGAGCCGAGATATGCATCCTTAAAAGGAATTATGGCAGCGAAATCAAAAGTTATTGAAGAAAAACAATTTGATGGGAATTTAAACCGATTAAATGTAATTGATTTAAAAATGCCTGAAGGAAAAAGAAAAGGTAAAATCGTTGGAACTGATGCTTCTGCTGTTCCAGAATTGGTCAAGTTATTAAGAGAAGAAGCAAAAGTTATTTAATTGGAGGAAAAAATGTCGGTAAAAGTTTTAGTAGTTCTTGAACAAAGAGATGGAGAAATAAAAAAACAATCTTACGAACCAGCGAGAAAAGGTGTCAAGCTCGCTAAGGAATTAAATGGTGAAGTTATTGGGCTAATACTCGGTAATGATATCTCAAATTTAAATGCATTGAACGATCATGGTCTAACTAAAGTAATACACTTAAAAAATAAATCGTTACAAAATTATTCAAGTACTGCGTATGGAAAGTTAATCGCTGACACGGCAAAGAAGGAAGGATCAAATTTAATCCTATTATCTCATACTGCACTCGGAAAAGATTTGGCTCCAATCATTGCTGTTAAATTAAATGCCGGATATAGTGCCGATTGTACTGATATCTCTTCTGAAGATGGTTCGATTAATGCTATTCGCCCAATTTACGCTGGCAAATCTAACTTAAAATTTTCATTGAGTTCTGCAAATACTGTTTTAACAATCCGTCCAAACAGTATTCCTCTCAATGAAGATGGGTTCAATACCCAAGCAAACATCACCGTCCTGGATGTCAGCGATGATGAGTTAGATCTTCGAGCAAAAGTTACAGAGTTTGTTAAAGCATCTGAGAAATTGGATGTTGCCGAAGCGGATGTCATAGTATCAGGCGGCAGAGGGATGAAAGGTCCAGAACATTTTAATCTTTTGGAAGAAATGGCAAATACACTAGGAGCCGCTGTTGGTGCTTCACGCGCAGTAGTCGATGCTGGTTGGCGTCCTCATGGCGAACAAGTTGGTCAAACAGGCAAAACAGTTTCCCCATCGCTTTATATTGCTTGTGGAATTTCCGGAGCTATACAACATCTGGCAGGAATGTCTTCAGCAAAGTGCATTGTAGCAATTAATAAAGATAAAGATGCACCTATCTTTCAAATTGCAGATTATGGATTAGTCGGAGATGTATTTGAAATACTTCCAGTGATGAACGAAGAATTAAAAAAAGTTGTAGGATAAGATTTGCACAAAATTCAAGTTGAGATATCGGCATTATCTGCGACACCGACTTCCGGTGGCGCATATGCTTTGATTTTAAAAGAAGTCAATGGAACGAGACGATTGCCTATCATAATAGGTGCATTTGAAGCACAGGCAATTGCACTCGAATTGGAAGGGATAAAACCGCCGCGGCCTCTAACGCACGATTTAACCAAAACGATTATTGAATCACTCGGCGGTCAATTGATTGAAATCGTTATTGATGAACTTCGGGATAACACTTTCTTTGCAAAAATGATCTTTGAGCTTTCCACATTAAGCCAGGAAATTGATGCAAGACCAAGTGATGCAATTGCAATGTCAGTAAGATTCAGATGCCCAATTTTCGCTAATGAAAAAGTACTCGAAGAAGCAGCATTCATACCAAATGCGGATGACGATGAAGTAACACACGGACTTCCGATCGAAAAGAAATCTCCTCCGAAGAAAATTACTCGTGAAAACAAAATCGTCCAGCTACAGACTCAGCTTCGAGAAGCACTTGATAAGGAAGAATATGAAAGGGCTGCAAAGATTCGAGATGAATTAAAAAGACTATCTGGTGAAAACTAAGGGAAACTCCGAAAGATTCCATCTTTCAAAATTTAATCAACGTAAAAAAAGATAGATTTTTTTTAAGATCCAACAGGGATTTGATTTATTTTTTCCGGATTCCCGATTCCACATTCATTGCAGCGTTTCTTACTGCAATATTCACGAAACAGTTCGATCAATCCTTGATAAAAAACACTTTGTTTCCATATATCTGGCAATGATAGAGCATTCGCTACATCAACAGTTACTCTATTGTCAGTCCTCTGCATCATTGTTTTGTAAACTGAGATAACCTTCAAAGAATTTTTTTGTCTCCCAAAAACGTCCGATAATACTTTAATGAATGGCAGCACAACATTGATGACAATCTCTTCAGCGCGTGAACTACCAATAAAATATTGAAATGGAGTTTTTGCACGTTTATCAAAGTGATAATGATTCCGCCAAAAACCGCTTGCCTTAACAATCACGAGAGAGCGGAGTTCGCGAGTCATTTGCGATGAAATTTCAATCTGCTCAAAAGCCGACATGATGCGTCCAAGAAGATTATTATGAAGAATTTCATATATGATCCTGACACCTCCAGCCATTCGAATCGTAGGAAAATTTTGCGGTTTCAATTGGAAGAAGTGCCATTTTGAATTATCCATTATTTCGCCGCTGTAGTATTTCTTGACTGTGTCCCAGTAGCCATTCATTGAGCGAATATAGTTTTTAGATTCATCGAATTTTACATCATTAATATTTGGCTTCAATCCGGATATCGATAGATATAGAAATTCTGCATTTTTAACGAAACTATCCTTTGTTGTATTCTTTTGAAGAAAATCGATATCAATTTCTTGTGCAATTTTCCTAAAGCTGTCTTTATTTTTAGAATAGCCAAGTGCTTCAAATGTTAGCTCATAAAATAATTGCTGCCAAATTTTTTCATTTTGATATTCTGACCGACTAACATCATTATTATAAAAATCTTCATTCGGAGAGTAATTAATGCTCGGTTCACGCATTCGGTTCCGAAGCATCTCTTCATAATGAATTTCTTTGAGTCTGTCAAGTATTCTGCTGCACTTCTTTTCAAATCGCCTTAATCCAAGATCGCGTATAAAATGAATCTTTTGATCTTGCGTTGCAGATGACTTGGCAGACATACATGCTATTCCCTTAACTCGATGATCGCGTGCAGAAGAAATAGCATCACGGATTGAAGTGCGGATATCAGTTGCAAGAAAAGAAGAAAGCATTAAGCATTGTACATTTCTGCCAGCGGCTGTACGAGGGATATAATCACGGATATCCTTTATAAAAAAAACATGAAGCACCACTTTATTGTATTTCGCATTTGCATTGTGTCCATGATTGATCCAATCACTTATTGACGGATCGATCTCAACATCACCGACATATTTTATTCCGCCGACTTCAATTCGTGCATTTTTAAAATCAGGCCCCTCTTCCCCATCGACCTGAACACCAGGATCGATAATATTAATTTGAGCCCCATGGGTTGTAAAAAGCTTATCAGAATAATTTCGATTTTTCCAAATTTCGTATAAGAATTTTTCTTTTATGTTTTTAAGATTTTTCAATCGTAATAGATATTATCAATTAACTGTTTCAGCTTACGTGCATTCTCATTAATAGTTTTGGACATATTGTCGGCTATACCTGAATATAAAATCCCGCGGCTTGAATTAATCAGGAATGACTCCAATTTATTTTTTTTCAAATGTTTCAAAACAAATTCTAAATCTCCACCTTGAGCACCAATTCCAGGAATCAGAATTTTTATTTTTTTGATCGACTGGTCTAAATTATGGAACTCCGCTTTCTGCGTAGCACCAAATACGATACCTAGATTTTGATGGATCAAATTCCATGATTTGACTTTTTTCAAAATATGATTGGAGAGAATTTTCCCATTTTCAAGTTTAAGTTTTTGAAAATCACCAGCGCCACGATTTGAAGTTAATGCCAGAACATAATTTGTTTTACCTTTATAAGAAAAAAATGGCAGCATGGAATCATAACCAAGCAGCGGATTTAATGTAACTGAGTCAAATCCAAAATGCTCAAAGATCGATTTTGCATAATACTTGGATGTTGAATCAATATCTCCACGTTTTGCGTCTCCAATTTTTTCAATTTGATTTGGACACTTTTTTAATGTACTCTCTAAAATCTTATAGCCTGCTGAACCTAATGCCTCAAAAAAAGCTAAATTAAACTTATAAGCACCGGCAAAGTCACTTGTCGAATTAATTACTAATTCAACAAAATATTGCAGCGGTTTCTTTTTCTTTTTAATTGAATTTGGGATTAGTTCGGGTAAAATATCGATGCCTACACAAAGGTGCGATTTATTTTTCAATTTAGAATCTGACACCAATTTTACTCATCTCTTTGCCAAATATAGAAAAACATTGGCTAACACGGAATCTGTCTCATGCAATTGCTTTATTTTCAGCAGATTGTTTCTCGAATATTTAATGCAGTCGATTGATTCGTGGTTCTGTCCGATTAAAACCTCACACCCAATGTGAAATAATGTACATTTTTCAAGCGTCCAAAATCTTGATATGCATAATCTACCTTTAACGATATTAGGCCGTACATTCTATAATCGACGCCGGCACCAAGAGTGAAACCTTGTTCTGTATCCTTTTCAAATAAAGATTTATAACCTGCACGCAGAAATATCATTTCGTTCCACGAATATTCAAGCCCCGTATTTAAATATTCTGTATTGTCATTCGGATGAATAGCGTTTATTTCGCTTGTCAATCGTGATGATGCTGTCTTGACAACATCTACGGCAATTCCAACTCTGAATAGCAAGGGAAGATCGAATGCATCTAATTGATGCTCAGTGTTAATTACATTTCCCCCACCTGGTCCGGCAGTAGTCAATTTCAATATATCTCGCCCTTGCAATTTCATTTTAGTCCCAAAGTTTGAAATACTTGCACCGAGTCGAGTTTCATTTAAAAACAGAATTCGATAAAGAGTTCCGATGTCGACGGCAAATCCGATTGCAGATTCGTTCCAAATGTATTCACGGATATATTTAGCATTGAAACCGATTGAAAAATCATCTGTTAAACTTCGTGCATATGAGAGTCCAATTGTCATCGCACCTGCAGAAAATAATTCCCCTGTTCCTTCTGGCTTTTCGATTGTTCGTACGAGCATATCACCCATAGAGAGAACTGAAACAAAAGCGCCAATCGTTCCTATATCACCGACCTGCATTCCAAATGCGGCATGATCAAATTTTACATCAAGCAGCCAGTCAACATGGTTGAAAATCACTTCTCTCGAATTCACATACGCTAAGCCGCCAGGATTCCAGTAAATCGAGGTAACGTCAGTTGCAGATGCAGTAAAGGCACCTCCCATACCAAGTGCACGCGAACCAACACCAATTTTTAAGAACTGTGCTGATGTAGTGCCGGTTTTTGTTAAGCTTGTACCGATTTGTGAGTAGACGGAATTACTGAAAAAAATAATAAGACCTGAGATGACGATTATAAAATTCTTTTTCATAAAAAACTCCTTTGATGAAGATGATGAATTTACTGATCGCTTCATTTTTCATTCTCACTTAATAATTGCAAACTTTATTAATTTCTCACCAATGCCGGGCGCATCGATATGAGCGAGATAAATTCCATACGAAACGCTAAATCCATCGCGGTTGAGTAGATTCCAGAACTCTCTGCCATGTGCAAGTGAAGAATAATGATTTATAGTTTGAACTAATTCACCTGTAAGGGTAAAAATTCTGATAGTACATTCCGGTGGTAAGTTTTCGAAATAAATTCTTCGTTCTCCTCTGTTTTGACCCGGAAGTTTCACTGAAGGTTCTAAGTCGTTAATCGCAACATACGGATTCGGTACAACGTAGATGTTATCCAATCTTCCTTTCGCTAGAGATGCATCGAAACTGGACGCCGTTGATCTAAAATTAAACTGGTCTGATGATAAAAACGGACGTTGTGTTGAGACAAACAATACATCCCCATCGGTCGGATCAATAGGAGTAACAGCTGGATTCGTTGGCTTTGTAATGATTATCCCCCATGTAGTAGTATCTGTAGTTAATCCTCTAGAACCTGCTTTGAAAATAATTATCTCTTCACCCGGATTCCAAACTGAATCTCGTGAAAAAGCATTTTCCTTAAGAAATGTTAAAGCAGGCTGCGGCACTCCAGTAGTAACTTCACGAACTGAATATTTAACTGGGAATTTTATCAGTCGTCCGCCAATAAGAATCATAGCCGAATCGATATTAGATTTGCTGAACCGAATTTCGTAGTCTGCACGGCTTGGAATAATTTTACCGCCAATTGTTGCCTTCGCTATATTAAATGTGTAGTTGGTTTTTCCTTCAATCCATTTTGATTTGATTGTATCTATTTTTAGAGCATCATAATCTTTCACTTTTAATTTAATACCCTCAAAAACATCGTTATCATCTTCACCCCTTAAAGTCCTGCTCTGATAGATGGGATAATAACGATATTGAAGCGAATATTTTTTAGTTACCGGCATTGAGCTGATGTTTGTTCTTCTTATTAAGCCTCTTGAGTAATCAATCACATAATCTAAATTTTCTGTATAAATTGTACCGGCATCGTCTTTGAGCTGGATTAAGCTGTCTTTACTCAAATTCCCGGCTTTCAATTTCGAAAAGTTAGTATCGTAAAACGCTATTCCAGTTTCCAATTCCGGTTGTAAGCGAAGGACAGAATAATTTTTCCCTAATACCGGTTTCTTATTTACGATAAAACTATCCGCAAATGTAATGCGATAATCAATCTTATCTTTTACAGCAAGGTCGTCCATGATTTGAATTAAAATTTCTCCATTACCAATTCCTTTCTCATGAACAAGATCTTTTGTAGAAGAGTTACTCGAAATATAACCGCTTGCCCTTGGACCTGGAATAACCTGAACCGTATTTACATCGAATGTTAAAGTCGATGTAACTGGATCGATGGTAATTTTTTTGGTAGTCTCAGTCGGTGGAATTCCAAGTGAGTCGCCATGATCGTAAGCAACAACCGCATAGTAATAAGTTTGTCCATTGATAACATTATTAGAATCAACATAAGAATGCACAAGACCACGATTGTTTCCAAGGAAATAATGAACACCTCTTCCCTGATATTCAACTGGATGATATCCTTTCCAATAGTCAGGTGCGGCAGCATCCCAAATTCCATTTCCATTCATATCTACATAAGGTTCGCCGATATCGTATTTCGTATTTCCGTTCAAATCAGAGAATGGTTCAGGACGAATCGCCACATCCCATTTTGCTTCCACGCCACTAACATCTCTTAATGGCTGGTAAAGAAATTTTGAACCCTTGCCGTCGGTAATAGTTTGAATATCATTAAAAGTTGGATCTGTGCTTCTATAAATTACGTAACCTTCAAAATCGCGTCCTGTTATTGGGTCAATACTTTCTTCAGCTTTTGTATCCCAGAACAGAGTAACTTTTTTATCTCCCGGAACTTCGCTTATAGTTGGTTTTGTTGGGGGTCTGAAGAATCGATAATTCGCATTGTAAATTCTTTGCACAGTTTCCGCTGAAATTAAGAGATCATCTAAATTTTCGCCAAGCGATAATGCCATTGAAAATCGTTTTATCTCTTTCTGTGCCAAGGCAATCGGACCGGAACCGAAAATAAAAACAATATCTTCGAGTTGTTGAATATCACCGAAATTTCCAGCTTGAATCCTAAACCACATTGATTCGTCGTTTGAAACTTTATCCGTATTCCATGTCCACGAATTAAAACTTGTGAGTCCAATCTGATCAGACTCATCCAAATCGGTTAATTCGAAATTTGGTTCACCTGGATATAAAGGATCAAGAGCTCCATCTGCGAGTCTCTTTCCTGCAGTTGGGACACCATCTCCCTCGCCAAGATCACCTGTGTTTGGAATTCCATCTATTCCGATATCATCTGTCACTGGATTCCAATCTCTATCATTGTCAATTCCATCATCTTGAGTTTCGTCGGTCATTCCATCGCCATCGTCATCAATGCCGTTTTCCGGATTGCTTGGGCTTTCAAGATATTTAGCTCCTAAATATCCAACCGGAAGACCGAGGTGCCCTTTTCCATCCTCGTCCCAAAAGTAGACCATGCTTCGAGCATAAACTGGTACATCATAGTTAAAAGGTGAAACGAAAAATCCAAGATCATCTCTTACTTCAGTTCCAGGATCGACGGGTAAACCACCGCCAACATCAGGATCGCCGTACATTCCAAAATATATTGAGTCAAGATTCTTTTCACTAACATTAGTGATCGTATAGACGAAGAAAATCGTATTTTCTGCTAAAGCATTGCTCCATTGTAAAGCTCTGCCATCGACTTGCACACCAAGACCTCGCCTCGATGAATCGGATGGAAAGGGCCAGTATGGAAATTCAGCGTTATCTCTATCGTCCATCGCCCAAAAAACTTCTAAATCGGCATTAGTTGCATCCTGTGCTAAATATCCAGGCCAAACATATTTTCCAAGTGTAGGATTGTACCACTCTCTTGGCCAGCTGTCGGGCTTTCCATCACCGTCTTTATCTTCCGCTGGATTGGACGCCATTAATCCTTGTGAAGGGTCTGCAAATCCCTTCAGCGGCTGCCAGCCCCAAAGAGTATCACCTGTTGGATTGACTTCCCTTAAATTAGGATAATCCCACAAACCATCTGAAATAATGTGCAACTTGTGTGTACTATCTAATCCACTTGGAACAGACGCCGCAATAAAAGGACAAAATTGAAATGCATAAGAGACTCCTCTCCATACGAGATTATTAACATTTCGAAGAAGTCCGTAACCCGGTGCAATTCCACCATAATTATATATTTCCGTGCTGATCTTATTACCATTCATGAAATAATTTTTACGGTCAGCGTGGGCAAGCGTTTTTGCGAATTTATTTTTTAGATTTGAGAGTGAAGCTATCTTCTCAAGATTATCATTTAGTGGTGAAGAATATTTTATTGAAGTATTCGCCCTTTGAAGTAAATTCTTTATT
>Ga0194119_10001706_pt1 | contig 39263 bp, 27 predicted proteins | sample TA2MahC100mmetaG_FD_148620 | JGI IMG/M metagenome (GOLD analysis project Ga0194119, IMG submission 148620) | Freshwater microbial communities from Lake Tanganyika, Tanzania - TA2015018 Mahale Deep Cast 100m | ecosystem: Environmental > Aquatic > Freshwater > Lake | place: Tanzania: Lake... | reverse complement strand
GAATTGATTGAAGTGAAACTTGCCGCGGCCCAGATTCCGCGCGTTGTTGAACCAGTTGTTGGCCTTGAATAACTGGTTGCGAAAGAACTCGTAGGCGGTGCCGTGGAATTGATTGGACCCGCCCTTGGTGACGACGTTCACCACGCCGCCGCCGCTGCGGCCGTACTGAGGGCCGAAGCTATTCGTCAATACCTTGAACTCCTGCGTGCCTGAGGGGGTGGGCGAGAAGGCGAAATTGTTGTTCTCCGGCAGCATGATGGAGATGCCGTCGACGAGAAATTCGTTCGTGCGGAAACGGCCGCCGTTGATAGAGATGTCGGATTGAACGAAGGTTGGAGCCGACGCGTTGCCGGTGGAGGAGACGCCGCCCTCCGCGCGCGGATTGACGGCCACGCCGGCGGCCAGGCCGACCAAGTCGAAGATGTTGCGGCCCTGCGTGGGTAACTCCTCCACCGACTTCGTCGAGATGACTTCGCCAAGACTGGCGGATTCGGATTCCAGCAGCGGAGCCTCGGCTGTGACCTGCACCGTGGTGGAGGCGTCGCCGACTTCCAGAGCAACATCGATGCGGACGCGGTCCTCGATGCGGACTTCGATGCTGCCCCGGCGCGCGGTCTTGAAGCCGGCGCTTGAGACCACGATTTCATAAGGGCCGGGCCGGAGATAGTTGGCCTGATAGAGACCCGTGGCGCCGGTGCGGACCTTCGTCGCCTGGTTGGTTTCCGTGTTCCGGACCTCGACCTCCGCGGCCGCGACGGCGGCCCCGGTTGCATCGGTAACCTGGCCAAGCAGCGCGCCGGTGATGTTCTGGCCGTAGGCGCAGGCCGCAAGGAGAGGCAGCAACAGAGGCTTCACGGAGCGAGTGTATTTGCTCCCTTGAGAATCGTCAAGGACCCATGCCGGAGTGATATTCTTCCTCAGTGCGCTTCCTGGTTGTTTCGCTTGCGCTGGCCGCCCAAGAACCCCAGGCGTTGTTCCGTCAATACTGCGTGCAATGTCATAACGCGAAGTTGCGTTCTGGAGGCGTGGCGCTGGACGGTGCGCTGGACGCCGCCGTTGTAGAACCCGTGATTGCCCGGCTGCGCGCACGGAGTATGCCGCCGCCTGGAAATCCGCGTCCGTCGAAGGAGACGTTCGCACTCGCGGCCAAGCGGATGGAGGACGACGCCGGCCGCGCCTGGCACGCCAAGCCGAACCCGGGCCGCATTGGCTCCGTGCACCGGTTAACCCGATTCGAGTACGCGAATGCGATCCGCGACCTGCTGGCGCTGGACGTCGACGTGCAAAGCCAACTGCCGGGCGACGAGACGGCCGACGGCAGCTTCGACAACTTCGCCGACAGCCTTACCATCTCCACGTCGCATCTGGAACGGTATCTCTCCGTGGCCAGGCAGGTGTCGCGGCTGGCGGTGGGAATTGCGCCGGAGAACCCCGGCACGGAGCGGTTCCCCATTCCGCTGCATGTGCTGCAGGACGACAGGCAGAGCGAGGACCTGCCGCTGGGATCGCGCGGCGGCATGGCGATTCGCAAGCACTTTCCCGTGGACGGCGAATACGTAATTCGCGTGCGCCTGCAACGGCAGTATCAGGACTACTTAAAGGGCATGGGCTGGCCGCAACAATTGGATGTTCGCGTGGACGGCGCGTTGATCCGGCGATTCACGGTGGGCGGCGGAGCGAAGGGCCGGGCGGCCGGCGCGGGCTACGCGGGCGACGGAGAAGTGGGTTACGCAGGCGATCCGGAATGGGAACGCTACATGCAGGTGGAGGGCGATGCAGGCCTGGAGGTGCGCGTGCCGGTCCGCGCCGGACCGCGCATTGTGGGCGTGTCGTTCGTGCGCGAGATTTGGGAGCCGGAGGGTCTGCCGCAGCCCGCGCAACGGGGGCGCGTGATCGCAAACGATCAGGTGTATATGGGCCATGCCAATGTGGGTTCCGTGCAGATCAGCGGCCCTTTTCAGCCAAGTGGACGCGTAAGCGATACACCCAGCCGCCGGGCGATCTTCTCATGCACCGAACAGACGGCATCGTGCGCGGAGACAATTTTGTCACGCCTGGCGAGGCACGCGTACCGGCGTCCGGTCACGGCCACCGACGTTCGCGTTCTGATGGGTTTCTTCCGGCAAGGCGCTACGTTCGAAGGGGGCATTCAGTATGCGTTGGAGCGCCTGCTGGTGGATCCGGATTTCCTGCTTCGCATCTATCGCGAGCCGCCCGGCGAGCCAGTCTACCGGATCCGCGATTTGGAACTTGCCTCCCGGCTGTCCTTTTTTCTGTGGGGCAGTATTCCGGATGAAACGCTGCTGCGGCTGGCCGAACGTGGCGAACTTTCGAAGCCGGAGGTTTTGACGGAGCAAACACGCCGGATGCTGGCCGACGAGCGGGCCACGCGATCGCTTATCGACGGGTTCACCGCGCAATGGCTGAATTTACGCAGGGTTCCGGAGGTCGTGATCGATCCGATCCGCTATCCGAGTTTCGACTTGACGCTGCTGCAGTCGTTTCAGAAAGAGACCGAGCTGTTCGTGGCCAGCACGATTACCGCGAATCGCGACGTGCGGACGCTGCTCAACGCCAACTACACGTTCGTCAATGAGCGGTTGGCCCGGCACTACGGCATTCCGGGCATACAGGGCAGCCGGTTCCGGCGCGTGACCCTCGCGGCCACGCATCGAAGAGGCGGACTGCTGGGCCATGGCGCGTTGCTGGCTGCGACGTCCTATCCGGACCGTACATCGCCGGTGCTGCGCGGAAAGTGGCTTTTGAACAACCTGCTCGGAGTGGCCGTACCGGCGCCGCCGGCCGGCCTGGATACATCGTTGCAAGCGAACGACGCGGAGAGGCCCGCGTCGATCCGGGAGCGGTTGGAGCGGCATCGGAAAGATCCGGCCTGCAACAGTTGTCACTCCGTCATGGACCCGCTGGGCTTCGCACTGGAGGACTACGACGTGATTGGGGCGTGGCGTACGCACGACGAATCCGGGCGGCGTGTGGAGACGCGCGAGGGCGGCCTGGAAGGCTTGCGCGCGGAGTTGTTAGAAGACCCGGAGCAGTTTCCGCGGGCGTTGACGGAGAAGCTGCTGGCTTACGCGCTGGGGCGGCGCGTAGAGGCCTTCGACCGGCCCGCGGTGCGGGAGATCGTTCGCGGCGCGGCGGTCCACAATTACAACTGGTCATCGATCATACTGGGAATCGTCCACAGCCCGCCATTCCTGATGCGGACCGCCCGTTGAGTGAAGGCCCATGCATTTTCTCCATCGATCGCTTCCAAGACGAACGCTTCTGCGAGGGGCCGGCGCCGCGCTGGCTCTGCCACGGCTGGACGCGATGGCGGCTCCGCCGGCGCAGCGTTTCCTGGCTTTCTATGTTCCGAACGGAATGGCGATGGAGTATTGGTCTCCGAAAACGGAAGGCCGCGGCTACGCGCTGACGCCGATCCTGGAACCGCTGGCGCCGTTCCGCGACCGAATGCTGGTTTTATCGGGCATTCGAGCGAACTGGAACTACATTCACGCCGGCGCATCGGGATCGTTCTTGACGGGCACGGCGCGCGGAGGGCGCAATGAAATCGAGATCATCGCCGACGTTTCGATGGACCAACTGCTGGCCCGGCATTTCGCCAGGCAGACCCAGCTTGGTTCGTTGGAGATGGCGATCGACCCGCCGGCGAACGCAGGCGCGTGTACGGGCAATCTGAGTTGTGTCTATACGCATACGCTGAGTTGGAAAAGCGCCACGCAACCGTTGCCGATGGAGTGGAATCCGCGCGCGGTGTTCGAGAAACTTTTTGGCGACGCGGGGACGACGGACACCCGCGCGCGCATGGCCCGCATGCGCCAGCACAAGAGCATTTTGGATTCGGTGAACGAAAAATTGACGAGTCTAAAACGGGAGCTTGGGGCCGCGGACCAGACCAAGGTGGACGCGTACACAGAGGCGCTGCGCGACGTGGAGCGGCGGATTGAACGGGCGGAGAAGATGTCCGCCGGCCTGCCGGAGATGCCGCAGCCGGAGGGCGCCCCGGCCAGCTTCGAAGAGCATGTGACGCTGATGCTGGACCTGCAACTGCTGGCGTTTCAATCCGACCTGACGCGCGTGATTTCGTTCATGCTGGGTAAGGAGCAGAGCGCAAGGCCCTATCCGCAGATCGGCGTCCCGGAGGCGCATCATCCGCTTTCGCACCACGAAAACGTGCCGGAGCTGATCGCCCATATGTCGAAGATCAACCGCTATCACACGGAGATCTTTGCCAAGTACCTGGCCCGGTTGCGCGCCACGCCCGATGGCGACGGATCGCTGTTGGACCACACGACGATTCTTTACGGTTCCGGGATTTCGAACAGCGACCGGCACTCCGGCGAGAACCTGCCGCTGCTGCTGCTGGGCGCCGTCGACGGAGGCCGCCATCTGCATTTCCGCGACAAACCGTCTATCGCAAATCTGCTGCTCACGCTGATGAACCGGCTGGGCGTGCCCGTGGAACGCCTGGGCGGCAGTACAGGAATGATCGACCTATGACACTTCTCCTGGCCTTTGGACTCGCTTTGCTGGATGCGGCGTATCACGACGACCGCGACACAGTGGAGGCTTTGCTGCGAAACGGAGCGAACGCGAACGAGGCTAACGATCTGGGGGCCACGCCGTTGTGGGCCGCTTGCCAGAACGGCAGCGACGCCCTTGTGGAACGGTTGCTGCGCGCCGGGGCGAATCCGAACCTGGCGGTGGCCAAGGGCGAGACGCCGCTGATGGTGGCGGCGCGCGGCGGCTACGCGGGTATCGTGACGCAACTGCTGGCGGCGAAAGCGAATCCGAACGCGCGCGCGGCACGCGGGCAAACGGCGCTGATGTGGGCCGCGGCGCGCGGACACTCCGAGACCGTCGGGGCGCTGCTCACGGGCGGCGCCGATCCGCATTTGCGAAGCGAGTCCTGGACCGACCCGATGGCGATTCCGCCGCATGGCTACCGGCCCTATAACAAGAACGTTCCGCACGGGAACGACACGGCGTTGCTGTTCGCGGCGCGATCGGGCGACCTGGAATCGGCGAAGCTGTTGATCGCCGCGGGCGCCGAAGTAAACCATTCCGATGCCTGGGGCGTTACCGCGTTGCTGTTTGCGGCGCACTCCGGCCATGGTGCACTGGTGGAGCAGCTGCTGGCCAAGGGATCGGATCCGAACTTGAGCCGCGCCGGTTTTCGAGCCTTGCATATCGCCATTCTGCGGCGCGACGAGCGCATGGCCGCCGCGTTGCTCGCGCGGGGCGCGGACCCTAACGCGAAGCTCGAAACTTGGACGCCGGTGCGCCGGTCGTCGAAAGATTTGCACTTCGATCCGGCGTTGACGGACGCGACGCCGTTCTGGCTGGCGGCACGGTATCAGAACCCGAGTGTGCTGCGGTTGCTTGCCAAGCACGGGGCGGACGTCCACTTTTTACATCACTCCACCCGTGTTCGCGACGCGTCTGGCGCGGAGGACAAGCGCTCCTCCAATGCGGTGCTGGCCGCGATGGAGCAAGGCGGAGGCGGGCCGGCCTGGGTGGAGGTTCCCCGCGGCGAGAAGGAGCGGCGGATACACGAGACTGTGAAGACGGCGCTCGAGCTGGGAGTTCCAGCGCCGGCGAACGCACTGAGTGTAGCGAAGTCGCTGCGATTGGACTCGGTCGTGACCCTGCTTGCCGCGCAGCAGCGGCCGGGAATTTCGGCGACGGCGATGACGCCCGATCCGAACATGCCGCGGCCGATCGCCGCGCGCGACAGCGTGTTCATCGAAGAGCTGACCTGGCTGGAGGTGCGAGACGCGCTGAAGAATGGATTCGATACGGTCCTGGTGGCGACTGGCGGCGTGGAACAAAACGGGCCCTATTTGGCGGCCGGCAAACACAACTATGTATTGAAGGCGACCACCGAGGCCATCGCGCGCAAGCTGGGAAAGACACTGGTGGCGCCCATTGTGGCATTCGTTCCGGAAGGGCAGATCCACCCGCCCACCGGCCACATGAAGTATCCGTCGACCATCAGCCTCCGGCCCGAGACGTTCAAGGCGCTGCTGACCGACATCACGGCGAGCCTGCAAGAGCACGGGTTCCGAAACATCATTTTCATCGGCGACAGCGGCGGCAACCAGGCCGGCATGAAGGAGGTGGCGGCGGCGCACAAGGGCGTCTACTTCATTCCCGAATACTACGATTTCTACAACGAAGGTGCGCTGTCGAAGTGGCTGGCGGAGCAGGGAATCCGGGAGGTCGACGAAGGCTATCACGACAACGCCGTGATTACCGCAATGCTGATGGCCGTGGATCCCACGACCGTTCGCATGGCGGAGCGCCGAGCGAAGGGCAAGTTTTCGATCAATGGCGTCGAACTGGATCCGGCGGAGAAGACGATCGAATTGGGCAAACGCGCCATCGCGTTTCGCGCCGAGACGACCGTGGCCGCGATCCGCAAGGCGCTGGGGCGCCTGTAGGATCAAAGTTACAACGTTGCACCGCCGCGTTACCCTGTAGCTAGATCATGCCGTTGCGCTTTCTTGCTTTACTCTGCGCCGTCGTCTGGGCGCAGCCCCAGAATCCCGTTGCCTTCACCCTGCGAACGGAGGCGCAAAAGGCCGCGCCCGGGAAAACATTGCGGCTGGCCTTGCACGCGGAGATCGAGAAGGGCTGGCATCTTTATTCGGTGACCTCGCCGGTGGTGCCGACTGCAACGCGCTTTGCGGTGCCGGAGGGCACACCGCTGAAGATCCAGCGGGTCCTTCAGAAAAAGGTGGAGGCGAAATTCGACCCGGCCGCGGATGCTACTACCGAGAGTTACGAGGAGAAGGCGGTCTTCTACATCGACGCGGAACTCGACGCGGCCGTGAAGCCCGGCCCGGTGGAACTGGCGCTGCAGGTGCGGTCCTCCGCCTGCAACGACAGGATCTGTCTGCCTGCCAAGCGGCGGATCGTGAATGTCAGCGTTGAGGCAGATCCGGCAGCGCTTCCCGCGCGGCTGGACATACCGGACGGGTTTGTCGAAGCCAACCTGATCAAGCCCGCCGCGGCTGCGACGCCGAAGCCCCAGAACCAGAAAGAGAGCATGGCGTCGTTCCTGATCGTGGCGTTTCTGGCGGGCCTCGCGTCGATTCTTACTCCCTGTGTGTTTCCGATGATCCCGTTCACGCTCTCGTATTTCATCAATCGAACGGAGGGCGGCAAGTCGCAGGCGGCGGTGTTTTGCCTCGGGATCATCGTGCTGTTCACCGTGATTGGATTGACGGCGTCGGCATTCCTCGGGGCCTCCGGCGCACAGCAGTTGAGTTCCAACGTGTGGGTAAACGGGGTGATCTCCGTTGTTTTTTGCGCCTTCGGGTTGAGTATGCTCGGCGCGTTTGAAATCACGCTCCCATCCGGCATGCTGACGAAACTGAACGACGCGTCTGGCGGCGGCGGTTACGCCGGGGCGTTGATGATGGGCCTGACGTTTTCCTTGACGAGCTTCGCCTGCATCGGCCCGTTCATGGGCTCGCTGCTGGCTGCGTCGGTAACAGGCGACCGCTTGCAACCAGCGCTCGGAATGGCGTCGTTCGCCACCGGCCTGGCCCTGCCGTTCTTTCTGCTGGCGCTGTTTCCGGCGTGGTTGAAGAAGCTGCCGAAAAGCGGCGGCTGGATGATGCGCGTCAAGGTCGTATTGGCGTTCTTCGTCTTCGCCATGATGGTGAAATACGTTTCCAACGTCGATGCCGTGTTGCACTGGGAGTTTCTAACGCGGGAGCGCTTCCTGGCCGCTTGGGCCATTCTGGCGGCGATGCCGGCGTTCTACCTTCTGGGCTGGTTCCGGTATGAAGGGATCAACCACGACGAGGACGTGACGATTCCGCGGCTGCTGATTTCGTGCGTACTGCTGATCTTCTCATTGACGCTGCTTGCCGGAATGAACGGCGCGCCGCTGGGTGAGATCGATGCCTATGTGCCTGCCGGATCGAAGCCGGGCGCCGGGCCGGCCTGGATGAAGAACGACCTGCTAGGCGCGTTGGCCAAGGCAAAGGCAGAGAACAAAAAGGTATTCGTCAATTTCACCGGCTACACTTGCACGAACTGCAAGCTGATGAAGGCGACGATGTTTCCGCGCCCCGCAGTCGCAGAGGAGTTGAGCAAGTTCGTCCTTGTGGAGCTTTACACCGACGGGGCGGATCCGGTCTCCGAAGCCAACATGCAACTGCAAGAGACAAAGGTCAAGACCGCCGCCATTCCGACGTACGTGATTCTGGACACAGAGGGCAACGTACAGCGAAGTTTCGAAGGCTTCACGCGGGACGAGGCCGAGTATCTGAAGTTCCTGCGAGGCTGAGACTCCATGAAACGCCGGCAATTTCTTCTCGCGGCCTCCGCCGCCAACACCACCCAGCCGCCTCGCGGTTTCGCGGGCAGCAATTGGATGGCGCAGCAGCAATTGGAATCGAAACTGCGGGCCGCCACATCGCCCGTCCAGGTCGAGCGCCACATGGCCCGCATGTCGGCCGAGCCGCACCACGCGGGCTCGCCGGCTTCGAGAGCCGTCGCCGAGTACGCCCGGTCCCAGTTCTCCAAGTTCGGATTTCAGGCCCGCATCGAAGAGTGCGAGGCGTTTCTTCCGTATCCTGAGGAACGGCTGGTGGAGATCGTTTCGCCGGTACCGTATAAGCTCCGGCTGGCGGAACCGAATTTCGCCGAGGATCCGGATTCGCGCGACAAGAATCAGTTGCCCACCTATAACGCGTACTCGGCTGCCGGCGATATCACGGCCGAGGCCGTCTACGTGAACTACGGCGTGCCCGCGGACTACGAAGTGCTGCGCAGCAAAGGAATCAGCGTGAAGGGTAAGATCGCGTTGGCTCGCTATGGCGTGTCGTGGCGTGGTGTCAAGCCGAAGGTGGCGGCGGAGAACGGCGCCGCCGGCTGTCTTATCTTTTCCGATCCGAAGGAAGACGGTTTCGGCAAAGGCGCGGTGTATCCGGATGGGCCGTACCGCTGCGATCAAGGCGTGCAGCGCGGCTCGGTGATGGATATGTCGATTCACGTGGGCGATCCGCTTTCCCCCGGTTGGGTTTCCGAGAAAGGCTCGCGGCGGCTGACGATGGCTGAGGCGAAGGTGCTAATGCCGATACCGGTGATGCCGATCTCCTACGGCGACGCGAAGCCTTTGCTGGAGCAACTCGGCGGCGACGAGGTGCCCAATTCGTGGCGCGGCGGATTGCCGGTGCCGTACCGCTTCGGGCCGGGCCCGGCCAAGGTGCGTATGAAGTTGAGCTTCGACAACGCGACGCGGCCGGTGCACAATGTCATCGCGACGCTTCGCGGTTCGCAGTGGCCGGATCAATGGGTGCTCTACGGCAATCACCACGACGCGTGGATCAACGGCGCGCAGGATCCGGTGAGCGGCGCGGCCGCGCTGCTGGAAACGGCCCGGGTGCTGGGTCTGGCGGCGAAGCAGGGGTGGAAGCCGAAGCGGACCATCGTGCTGGCGCTATGGGATGCCGAGGAGTTCGGGTTGATCGGTTCCACCGAATGGGTGGAGAAACACCGGGCCGAACTCGATCAAAAGGCGGTTGTTTACTTCAACAGCGATTCGAATAGCCGCGGGCAACTGTCGGCGGGCGCGTCGCCAAGCCTTTCGCTTTTCCTGGAAGAGGCGGCCCGTGATACCGGTGTTCCGCGAGCCAAGGAGTGGAGCGTCTATCCGCTGGGCTCCGGTTCGGACTACGTGCCGTTCGTCCATCACACCGGCATCGCGGCGGCGAACATCGGCTTCAGCGGCGACGTGGGAACGGGCGGAATCTATCATTCCATCTTCGATTCCTTCGCCTGGTACAAACGTTTTGGCGACGATGGTTTCCGCCACGGTAAGTCTCTTGCCGACTACATGGCGACCGTGATTTCCCGCATGGCCGAGGCCGCCGTACCGCCGTTCGAATTCACCCGGCTGGCCGAAGCGGTCTCAAAGTATTGGCGCGAATTGAAGCAGGACTCGGCGTCCGTCGACGCCGCGATCGCGCGACTCACCAAGGCCGCCGCGGCCTTCGAAACACGCTACGCGAATGCGCAGCCGATGGCCGTGGCGAAGGTGGAACGCGCGCTGCAGATCCCGGGCGGGTTGCCCGGCCGCGAGTGGTACCGCAGCGTCTATTCGGCGCCCGGGCAGTACACCGGCTATGGAGCCAAGACTCTGCCTGGAGTGCGGGAAGCGCTGGAGCTGAAGAAACCGGCCGAAGCCGAGGCGCAGATCGAAGTTCTTGCCGCTGCGCTGAACCGTTGCGCCGCGGCGATCGAAGCCTTATAGTGCGGCTTCCCCGCGTTCGTCGTTGCGGATTCGAATCGCCTCTCCGAGGTCATAGACGAAGATCTTGCCGTCGCCGATCTTGCCCGTTCGCGCGGACTTGACGATGGCGGCGATCACGGCTTCGCTCCGGTCGCCGGCGACCACAAGTTCCAGCTTTACTTTCGGAATCAGGTCCACCTGATATTCACGGCCGCGATAGACTTCGGTATGCCCTTTCTGCCGGCCATGCCCGCGGACTTCCGTGACGGTCATGCCGTCGACTCCGATGTCTTTCAGAGCCTCCTTCACTTCGGTCAGCTTGAAGGGCTGGATGATCGCTTCGATTTTCTTCATGGACTAGGCTTCCAGATTGTATCCTTCTTCGCCGTGAATCGCCAGATCCATGCCTTGGGTCTCTTCGCGAGGATCGAGCCGCAGGCCTCCGCACACCATACCCGCCACCTTGAGCGCGACGTACGAACCAACCACGGCGATCACGACTCCAATGGCCGCGCCGGCCAATTGATTGCCGATCTGCGCGGTGTTGCCGTCCACCATGCCGAGGGGCGCGGGCTGGCCGTTGGCCAGTTTCAACGCGTCGTTGACGGTGTTGGTAGCGAATACGCCGGTTAGAGTCGCGCCGATAATGCCGCCGATCCCGTGCACGCCGAAGGCATCGAGCGAATCGTCGTATTTGAACTTGTGTTTGATTACCGTGACCACGTAGAAGCAGATCAGCCCGCCCGCCAAGCCATACACGGCGCCAATAATGGGCGAGACGAATCCCGAACCCTGCGTTACCGTGGCCAATCCAGCGACCGCGCCTGAAATGCCGCCCAGCGCCGAAGCGCGGCCAATCTTGAGTTTTTCCGCAACCAGCCAGCCCACCGCGCCGGCCGCGCCGCCCAGGTGCGTGGCGACGAACGCGGATGCGGCCAAGCCGCTGGCCGCCAGAGCGCTGCCCGCGTTAAAGCCGAACCAGCCGACCCACAGGAGGCACGCACCTATGAAACTCAACACCAAACTGTGCGGCATCATCGGCTCAGAGGGATACCCCTTGCGCGGGCCGATGACCAGCGCACAGACCAACGCCGAGATTCCGGTGGTGACGTGTACGACGATGCCTCCGGCGAAGTCGAACACCGGAATCGACCCGCCGAGATAGGCGTTCAGGAATCCGCCCTTGCCCCAAATCATGTGCGCGACGGGAAAGTAGACCAGAAACATCCACAGCACCGAATAGACCAGCAGCGCATTGAACTTCACGCGTTCCGCGAATGCGCCAGTGATCAGCGCCGGCGAGATGACGGCGAACATCATCTGATAGACCATGAAGGTGAGATGCGGGATGGTTGGCGCATAGTCCGTGTTCGGCGCCGTTCCGACTCCATTCAGAAAGGCGAATTCGAAACCGCCCACGAACGGATTGCCCGAACCGAACACCATGCTGTAGCCCGCGGCTACCCATACGAGCGTAATCACGGCCATCATTATGAAGCTCTGCATCATGGTGCCAAGGACGTTCTTCTTGCGGACCAGGCCACAATAGAACAGCGCCAGGCCTGGGCCCGTCATCATCAACACGAGCGCGGCCGAGGTCAGCATCCAGGCGTTGTCGCCCGCCGATTGCGCCGCCGCGACGGCGGTCTTCAATTTTGCAATCTCGGCGTCCGCCGATTGCGCGTTCAGGAGAGAGGCTGCCGCGCAAGCGGCGGCCGAAAGTCGGGCCAACTTCATGGTTGATGTCCTCACACTTGGAGTCAGAGAGCGGCCTGCATGGGGCGCTCGATTCACTATCATCCAAAATCCCGATTGCGGAGATCCATCAATTTTTTTGATGGACTCCATCAATGAACTGGACCGCCGCGCGGCAAACGCGGCGGTCCATGGGTACTAAAACAGTGACGTGGGCCGGCGGCTCCAACCCTTTGCGCGGTCCTTGGCGATCCCTTCCAATGCGGCCACATGGGCTCCCGCCTGCGTCAGGACGTGGTGCAGATCGTTGCCGATGGAGATGAACGTGAAGTCCTTGTCCAGGAATTCCTGCACTCGGGAGGTTCCGAATAGGAACAGGCCGAGGATGACTTTGTTCTTTTTGGCGTGCTCAATCAACTTCTGCGTGGCCGCGCCGAGCTCCGGCGAGGTGTACATGTGGGGGAACTCGTATTTTTCGTAGAGGCCCATCGACATGCAAAGGTCGTTTTGGCCGAGGAACAGAATGTCGACGCCCGGTACCGCAGCGATCTCCGCTATGTTCTCGATGCACGACGCCGTTTCCACCTGCAGCGCGATGAGCGCATTTTTGTTCCAGTTGCCGGCGTAGCCCAGCAGGCCGTCCTTATTCATCGAGCGCTGCGGGAAATACACCGAACGCGTGCCAGCGGTCGGATACAGGGCGCAGCTCACTGCCTGCCGCGCTTCCTCGGCGGTATTGATATAGGGAACGAGAATGCCGTCGGCGCCCAGGTCGAGCGACTGTTGAATGCCGGGGCGATCGTCGTAGCCGCCAACGCGAACCATCGATTTCGCGCCGCCGCTGGCCACCGAGCACAGCATCTGCGAGAGCTTCTCATAGCCCATCGGGCCGTGCTGGGTGTCGACCAGCAACCAGTCGTACCCGCTATGCGCCAACTGTTCGGCGACGGTGGGGCTGTGCGAGTTGACGAATAATCCGAACTTGGGATTGCCGTCACGAAGCTGCTGCTTGAATTGTGCGCCCGTGACGCGTGAATCTGCCATTGTGTGTGTCTCCTAGGATCGAAAGTGGACTACTGCATTCGAATGAACTTCTAGGAGGATACCGAAGGGGCGGCGGAGAGTCAAAGTTCCCTTTCGAGGCTGCGGAAAATGCGTGAAGTTCTCCCAACAACCGGGCACGGAGCATTTGGAATGCCGAAGCCGGTTTGGCGCCGGTGTCCCGCGCGCATCCGCCCGCGGGCCAGCCGAAAGCGCTCGACTCTGTCCACACCGGCCCGGTGCCGTGTTACTGGATGGTGCATTCCGATCCGGGCAAAGTTATCGAGCGACCGGCGATCATTTGCCGATGCAAAATGTCGCGAAGATGCGATTGAGAATATCGTCCGCGTTGTCTTGCCGGTGATCGCGTCGAGCGGGTGCAACGCGCCGTAGAGATCCAGTAGCAACATCTCGTGCGGAATGCGCTCGTCGATGGCCGCGCTCGCGGCCCGCAACGCTCCCAGGCATTCGCTCAATAGCCGCTCCTGCCGCAGGGAGGTGATGAAGTTGAATTCGTGCTCATTCGCCGACGCGTGACCGATGGCGTCGAGTATGGCCGTCCGCAGCGCGGGAATGCCTTCCCCCGTCTGCGCCGAGACGCGCGGCAGGTCCGGCGACGGGGCCGCCACAGGCAGGTCGCACTTGTTCAGCACGGCCAGAAAGCGTCCCTGGGCGCGTGCCTTGTCGATCAGTGACGTGTCCTCGCCGGCTACCGACGCGTCCAGCACTACCAGAGTCAGGTCCGCGTCCGCCATCGCCCGCAGCGACCGTTCGATACCCAGCGTCTCCACGCGGTCCGCTCCGTCGCGAATACCGGCGGTGTCGACGAACCGCACGGGTATGCCGCCTATCGACGCCGTCTCACTCACCAGGTCGCGCGTGGTGCCAGGAATATCAGTGACAATGGCGCGGTCCTGTTCCACGAGACGGTTGAAGAGCGAACTCTTGCCGGCATTGGGACGCCCGACGATCGCCAGCGTGATGCCGTCGTGCACCAGCCTGCCGTAGCGAAAACTCGCCGTCAAGGAATCGACGGATTGCAGCAGCGGATCCAAGCGCCGCCGCAACTCCGCATCCGGCGCGACGGAGACGTCGTCCTCAGCGAAGTCGATACCGGCTTCAAGCAGAGCGATCAGTTCCACAAGTTGTGCCTTAAGCGGCGCCAGCCGCCGCGCCACGGAGCCTTCCACCTGCCGGGCGGCGACGCGGGCCTGGTAGAGCGTTGTGGCGTCGATCAGGTCGCGCACGGCCTCCGCCTGCGGCAAGTCGATGCGCCCATTGATGAACGCTCGCAACGTGAACTCTCCCGGCTCGGCCAGGCGCGCCCCGCACTCGCAGGCGCGTTCCACGCAGAAGCGGAGAATGACCGGCGCACCGTGGCAAGAGATCTCCACCACGTCCTCGCCGGTGTAGCTGCGCGGCGCCTGGAACCAGGTAGCGACGACCTGATCGACGGCCGCCTCTCCAGCGTCCACTAACTCGGCGAGCGTGGCGGTGCGCGGCGCCAACTCCACCGCGCGCAACAGTTTTGAGGCCACATCCCGCGCGGTATCGCCCGACAGGCGAACTACGCCAATTCCACCGCGTCCAGGCGGCGTCGATATCGCAACGATCGTTTCCAAGGTCTAGGTATTGCGCGGGCGCGGACCCCGGCGGCGCTCCGGGCCGCGCCCGCCGCGGAAGCCGCCACGGCGGTCTCCGCCACCGCGATCCCCACGATCGTCGTCGTCGCGGCGCGGGCGCGGCGCGGGTTTCAGAACCAGATTGGTTGGCGCCGGAGAATCGGCGCGATAGATCACGACCTGCCGGGCCGGGCCCGTGCCGAAACTCTCGCTCTTCACTTCCGGTTCGTCGCGCAAGGCCAGGTGCAGGATGCGGCGTTCGCGGCTCGTCATCGGGTTGAACTGGAAATACTGGCCGGTTTTGCGGACGCGCTCGGCGGCGGTTTTGGCGGTCATGCGCAGCTCTTCGATCCGCATCACGCGGAAGTCGTTCGCGTCGAAGCAGATTTGCGAGTGTGCGTCGCTGGGCACGTCGAGGTACTCGAGCGTCAGGTGCTCAAGGGCTAGCATGAGCTCGCCTTTGTTTGCCAGAAGCAGGTCCACGTCGTCGCCGGAGAAGCGAACCATCAGGTCTGGGTCTTCTATCTCCGGATGCATGGTCGCGCCGGGCGAAACTTCGAAGCCGAATTCCAAACCTGCCGCGCCGCTGATCGATTCCAGGAATTGGCGGATACGCGGTCCGTGTTCCTCTATAGTGTATTTCCTAGAACCGCTCATGCCGTGAATTCGTTCCTGTCCTTACTTGCCTTTCTTCTTGGGCGCGGGAACCGTGACGGGTGCCGATGCAGGAGCGATTTTGTTAAACAGAAGCTGCTGACCGATTCCCACCAAGTTTCCGGTAAGCCAGTATAACACCAGCCCGCTTGATGCATTGTAGAACAGGAAACCCATCATCAGGGGCATGAACAGCATCATCTTGGCTTGCGCCGGATCCATGCCGGAGGTTGGGGTCATCTTCTGCAGATAGAACTGGCTGCCGATCATAAGCAGAGGCAAAATCCGAACGGGGATGGTCTCCGGCTGGCTTAAATCCTTGACCCAGTACCAGGGGGTGCCACGCAGTTCCGTGGCGACGTTTAGCACCTTGTAGAACCCGATAAAGAACGGGAACTGCAGCAGCAGCGGCACGCAGCCGCCCGCCGGATTGACTCCGTGCTTGTTGTAGAGGTCCATCAGCTCTTTGTTCTGGTTCTGCTTCTTGGGGTCGCTCATCGCCAGACCCTTGTATTTCTCGTTGATGGCCGCCACCTGGGGCTGCAGCGCCTGCATTTTTTTCATCGACTTCATGCTCGACAGCTTCAGCGGGATCAATGCCAGGTTAATCAGAATCGTCAGGATGACGATGGACCATCCCCAGTTGTGGACGTAGGAGGAGTCCAGCCATCGCAGCGCGGCGAATAGCGGACGGCCAATCCAGCCGAACCAGCCCCAATCGACGAGCGATACCAGACGTTTGTCGGTGGCTTCCAGCAGGTCCAGGTCCTTGGGTCCGACGTACATGGAGAACTGATTCCGCCCGGGCACGCTCAATCCCGCTCCAACAAACGGCAGTTTGTCCGCCGAGCCGGCCGGGTAGGGAAGCGCGTCGGAGAGTGTCGTCAACTCGATGGTCTGCCCCGGTTTCGGCAGCGCCACCGCAGCGAAGTACTGATCCTGCAGGCCGGCGAAAACATAGTCGCCAACATCGATGACCGCGCCGCCGCTGGCTTTGGCGCTTTCGTAGGTCGTCGGCGAGGAGTCGTTCGGCGGCAGGAAGATAGAGAACTGCGCGGCGTAGGATTTCTGCACCGTGTGGTCTCCGAATCCTCCGCGCCAGATCAGGGAGTGCGTCAGCGGCACGCCCTTTTCGGCCACCGCGCTGTCTACTTCCACCAGATATCTTCCGGCCGTAAATTGGAAGGACTTACGCGCCACCGTGTTTGCGTCCGCGTAGTCGAACACGACGCCGTTCGGCGTGTTTGTCACGGCGAACAGCTTCGCCGCCAGATCCGCGGACGGTTTTGCGTCCTTGAATCCGTATGTGAATGGATGGCCACCTGTCAGATCGGTGTTTGCCTTTTCCACCAGATTCAACATCTTGCCGTCCGCGTCCTTGTACTTCTTCAAGGTCCATTCCACAACCACAGCGCCTTTGTTCGAGAACTTGACGCGATAGAGATCGTTCTCGTAAGTCGCGTACTCCATCTGTGCACCGGACTTCGCTTCAGTGGATTCCGGCGCTGCGGGGGCGGCCGGCGCCGGGGCGGGCTTTACCGTCTCCACGGTCTGCGCCTTTTTCGGCGGAGCGGCCGGCTGGGGAGGCTTCGGCAGCAGATACTGCGAGAGGAAGATCACCGCGCCCATCAAAACAAAGGCGAGCAGCAAGCGCTGCTCCATCGTCAACTCTTTTTTGCCGTCAGCCATTCTGGGAACTCTTTATTGGAATAGGATCGTAGCCGCCCTGGTGAAACGGGTGGCATTTGCAAAGGCGCCGCATGCCGAGCCACACGCCTTTCGTGACGCCGAACCGCGTCACCGCTTCGTGCATGTACTCCGAACACGTCGGCCGGAAGCGGCATGCCGACGGAAGCCACGGCGAGATCGCGGCTTTGTAGAAACGCAGCAGGCCCAGAACGATTATTCGCGGCATCGTTCCACCAGCCGGTCCAGATGGGCGGCCAACTGGCTGCCCGGCGCGGCGAAGGCCGCCCGCCGCGGATTGAACACAATATCGAGGGCCGGATCGATTTGTACGATTCGCAGTCGAACCAGTTCCCGCAGGCGGCGGCGGATCCGGTTCCGAACTACCGCGTTTCCCACCGCGCGCGGCAAGGTAAATCCGATGCGGGGGCCCTCTGTGCGAGGCCCGGATTCGTTACTGTGCCGCAGAAGAAATGCCACGAAATAGGGACATGAAAAACGGCTGCCGTTGTCGTAGACTTTTCGAAAGTCCACCGGCTTCAGCAGCCGGCTGGTCTTGGGGTATCGGAAGCCGCCGTTAGGCGATCTTGGAGGCGCGAACGGCGCGTTCGTCACTGACCGTCAACTTCCAACGGCCACGGGCGCGGCGGCGCGCCAGCACGGCCCGGCCTTTCTTGGATTGCATCCGGGCGCGGAAACCGTGAACCTTCGCGCGCTTGCGGTTATTGGGCTGAAATGTACGCTTTGGCATTGCTGTATCCTGTGTTCTCGATCTTGGGACAAACCTAGACCGGGGGCGTACATGACGCCCGAACCTTCAGTATAGGGGAGAGGGTGAAAGGTTCGCAACTCTGTCACTCCGTGTCGTTACGCCGAAGCCCCCAGCAGCAGCCCCATTTTGTAGAAATCACTTAGACGCGCGGCCAACCCGGAGGGCAGTTGCTCGACCGTGCGGCTGCCGTCCAGGCTGCAAATCATCTGCCTGTCTTCGTCGTCGGGAATTCGGGCGATGTTATGCACCAGTGTCGATGTCTCGGTGTTCACCGCCAACTGCGCCCGCACCAACGGCGATGCCTTGGGCCGTGGGCCGGGCCCGCCGGGCGCCACCAACGGATGGGCGCGCAGGTCAATGACTCCCGCCTTCAGCAGCGGATCGGCCGCTGCCATTTCGTGTGGTTCGATCCGGCCCGCGGACGGCCAAAGATCCACAAGCTTGTTCAGGAGCGACAGGATTTCCGGGTGGTCGGTGCTGATCCGCAGCGGCCCGTGGGGTTCGCAAAACGCATCGCCATCCCATTGGACCGAACTTGCAGCCCACACGTCTTCCACGCGTTCTTCCCACTGAGGGCGCGATAACTCCAATCCGGCCCGGCAGAACAGCGACTCCCGGAAACTGCGGAACTCCACATAATCGCGATATTGCTCGGACTCCACAAACGTCTGGGGTCCGAACTTTTCGAGGTCCGGGTTGGGCGAACGGAAGAAATGGCGGAGCCTCGACTCTCCCAAATACTGCAGTCCCCCTTTGGCCGCGTCGGCGCAGACTTCGGTCAATGAGAACGGCCGGAACACGCCGGCGAGTTCGTCATGGTGCAATACGTCCAGATCGCGGTGGGCGATGCGTCCGGATTCGAACTCCAGCCAAGACTTCCACACCGCCTCGCCACCTGCGATCTCCGCCATATCGGCCAAGAATCCATTCGCCACTAACGACATTTCGGCCAGCGGCGGACGCGCCCGGCCGAGATGAAAGAGCATCATCTCCCGCGTCGCATTGCGCAGGTGGCCGGCCGGAGAAGCGTTGTAGCTGACATAAGCGATGCCGTTTGGCGAGAGATGCCGGTCGATCACCTCCCACATCCGCGCGCGTACGAAATCTGGCACCCAACTGTAGAATCCATGCGCCGAAATGTAGTCGAAGGTCCCGGCGTCCGCCGGAAAGTCCATCAGGTCCATGCACTGCAACGAGACGTTGGTCAGGCCGGAGCGGCGCACAAGATCCGTGCCGCGCTCAATGGCGGAAGACGCCAGGTCTACGCCTACAAACTCGCTCGCAGGCAGAGCCGCAGCCATAGGCAGCAGGTTCGAGCCGTCGTAACATGCGATTTCCAAAACCCGGCAGTTGTCGATGGGCGGCGGAGTGAGACCGCTCAGCGTTCCAATCGCCGCCATGCGGCTGGGATGCGTCTGCGGAAACAACGCCGACGGGTAGATATGGAGATCGTAGGCAAACGCCATCCACCCACTCTACTCGCTTCGCAGCGCCGCGCGGATGCCGCCCGCGGCGTAGGCCAGCCGGGCCACAGCCATCGACGCCTCATAGCGCGCGCGGATCTCCGCCTCCTCCGCCTCAGCCAGGGCGCCCTGCGCGGTTACGGTATCGACACTCGTCGCCATCCCGCCTTCATAGCGCAGCCGGGCCAGTTCCAAAACCTTCCGCGCCGCACCGGCCGCTTGTGCTGCGACGGCGGCCGCCTGGCTCTGCGCCGTGAGAGCCGCCGCCGCTTGCGCGCGCAGGCGCTCGACGCTCAACTCCAGCCGGCGCTTCTCTTCGCGCCGCTGCGCCAGCCGCTGCCCAGCGGCTTTTACGCCGGCCTCGATACGTCCGCTGGTCCAGACGGGAATTTGTAGTGTGACTCCCACGTTGTAGGTCGACAAGCTCCGGTCCGGCCCAGCGCCCGCCACACCGTAATCGGCCACTGCGGACAGGCGCGGCCACCCTTCGCGCTTCGCCCCCTGCACTTCCAATTCCGCCGCGCGAATCCGCTCGTCCATTGCTCGCACGTCCGCCCGCATAACGGGCTTCACGGTTTCGTCGAAGCTGGACCGGATGACCGGCTCTGCCAACTCGCCTTCCAGCCGGCCGCCGGCCAACTCCTCCAGCGCTGGCCGCAGAATCGCCAGATCCTGCCCGGCGGCCACCACGGCGAGCCGCTCGGTCTCCAACTGCTGCCGGTTGCGGGCCACATCCAGGCCCGACGCCGCGCCCGCTTTTTCCCGTTCCACTACCTGATCCAGCAGCGCCATGGCAGTGGCGACCCGCGCCTGCGCGGCACGCAGGCGCGACTGCGCTTGGAAGCTCTGCAGATACAAAGCAACGATGGACGCCTGCACCTCTTCGCGCGCCGCCTCCACATCCAGCCGCGCCGCAGCGGTCTCCGCCCGCAGTGCGCGGACGGAAGCGAGTAACGAAAAGTCGAGAATCTTTTGCGTCAACACCGGGCGCGCGTCGAACGTGCGGAACGGTCCCACACGGCCATCCACGCCGGGGATCGTAAGGCCGATTCCCTGGAAGTTCGCGGTCTTCGAGGCCGCCGAGACAACCGTCTCAATCTGCGGTCCGAAGCTCGCCCGCCGCGCCGCCGTCTCCGCTTCCCGCTCCAGCACCCGAAGCCGCGTCAGTTGTACGCCCGGGTTCTGTTTCGCCGCGCGCTCCAGCACGGCCTCCAACGTCAGCGGATTCCCGGCGTGCAAACACACCGCGGCCGTCAAAACCAATAGCGGTCTCATATGTTGCCTTCTTCTACCGTTCGATATAGGCGTCCACGCGCAGCCCCACCGGCAGTTGCGTGCCCGCGTCCAGGTCCACCAGCGTCTCCAGGATCTTTGTATCCACCCGCTCCACCGGTTCGTCGGTGCGGATGTTCTTCTTTCCCAGAATTCGCCCCACCCGCGCCACCGTTCCATGGAACTCCTGGCCCGGATAGCCGCCCGCCCGGAACACGACGCGCTTCCCAACCGCTACCCGTGCCACGTCCGTCTCGTCCACGTCGACTCTCACACGCAACCGGGACGTATCACCCAGCGTCACGATCGGCGTGGCGTTCTGCAATGAGAAGCTCTCGCCCGCGCGCTTATGCTTCCGCAGCACGACGCCGGAAATCGGCGACACCACGACGGTCTTGGCCAACAGCGCCCTGGCCTCCTCCGCACGCGCCTCCGCGGTGGCGGTATCGGCTTCCGCCCGGGCGATCTCTTCGTCCCGCGTACCGGCGTGAACCAGCGACGCTCGCTGCCATGCGGCCTCCAGCCGCGCCTGCGCCACTCCGAATTCGCGTTCGGCCGTTTCGAACTCCGCACGGGAAATGGCGCCGCGTTCCAGAAGGGACCGCCGCCGCTCCCGCTCCGAACGCGCCTGCTCGAGAACGGCGCGCGCTTCTTCGATGAACGAATCCGCCTCGCGCTTCTCCTGCGCGCGCGATCCGGCCCGCAACCGGGCCACCTCCGCTCTTCGCTCCGCCACCGAAGCCTCCGCCAATCGCACCCGCGCCGCGAAGTCCGCGTTCGAGAGCGCCGCGATGACTTGGCCGCGCCGAACTGTGTCGCCTTCTTCCACGCGCACCGCGACAAGTTTTCCGTCGATTTCCGCCGATACCGCCACCTCTTCCGACAGCGGCTCCACGCGGCCCGGCGCCACTACCGGCCGCTCCCCGGCTTTGGGCGCCGCGGCGGCTTGCACGGCCGGTTTTGCGTCGAAGCCGCGATAGATCGCCGCCGCGCCCGCCGCGACAAACAAGATTCCCAGTCCAATCATGGGGCGTTTCATGCCACCTCCTCAACCGTTCGATATGAATCCGATTCCACGCGCCCGTCGGCGATATGCACAATCCGGTCGCAATATTCCAGCACCCTCGGGTCGTGCGTAACGATGATCACAGCGCGCCCTTTCTCCCGGGCCAAGCCGCTCAAAATCTCCAGCACCGTCCTGCCGCTCACCGAGTCCAGCGCAGCCGTCGGCTCATCGGCCAGCAGAATTCGCGGTTCGCCCGCCAGCGCGCGGGCGATCGCCACGCGCTGTTTCTGGCCGCCGCTTAAATCGGACGGATGGGTCCGCGCTTTATCCTCCAGTCCGACCATACGCAGCAGTTCCAGCGCCCGCTTCTTCGGCTCGGGGACGTGTTTCAACTGGCACATCACCGAAACGTTCTCCGCCGCCGTCAGCGCAGGAAACAGGTTGAACCCCTGGAAAATGAAGCCGAACAGGTCCCGCCTCAATGCCGGCAACTCGCCTTCGGCAAGGCCTACGATCTCCCGTCCGTCGATCCGCACCGAGCCCGACGTGGCGCTCAGGATCCCGCCCAGGATCGAGATCAAGGTCGTCTTGCCCGAACCGCTCGGCCCCATCAGCGCCGTTACTTCTCCGGCGTTGATCGATAAGGAAACCCCGCGCAGCGCGTGTACCACGTTGTCTCCACTGCCGTAAGTCTTCATTACATTGCGTGCCTCGATCATCTGCCGTTATCCTCGGAACACCATCGCCGGGTCGATCGTCGTCGCCTTGCGAATCGAAAGCAGCGAAGCACTCATGCACATCGCCAGCGTCATACCAAACACCCCGGCCGCGATCTCCGGCGGCAGCTTGATCAGCAGGTCCGTCTCCGCCGTCGCGTTGACCACGACCAGGGCGATCGAGATTCCCAATGCGTAGCCCATCACCGCCGCCAGGCCGGCCTGCGTCAGGATCACCCGGTAGATCATGCCGTTGGTGGCGCCCATCGCTTTCAGCGTGCCGAACTCTTTTAGGTGGTCGATGGTCGCGGCGTAGATCGTCTGCGCCACCACGACAATTCCTACCAGCAGGCCCAGCACAGCACCCATCAGCGTCGTGGTTCCCGCGCCTGTGCCAAAGACCCAGTAGGCTTGGGTGCGATCCAGCATCTCCCGTTTCGTGAATACTTCCACGCCCGGCACTACCTCCCGGAGCGCCTTTTGCGCGGACACCACATCGCCCGTCGTTTTCACAAGCAGGAAGATTGTTTCGTCCGGCCGCATGCGAATGTAGGTCTGCGAGTTCTTCAACGACGTGAAGACATAAGGGGCTGTGGTGAACGAACGGATACCTTTCGTAAATCCCGCCACCCGCACGCGCTTTCCGTTCAACTCCAGCGCGTCGCCTATCTTTTCGACGCCCAGCTTTCTCTTGTAGAGAACGTCGATGAAAACCGTGTCCTCGGCCCGAAGCGCGCTGACATCGCCTTCGACCACATCCCAGGGAGCGCCGAGGCCGGCGTCCAGATCGAATCCAACGATCTGACACGTCTCAAACGCACCGTTCGGCAGCTTCCAGTTGAGGAAGAACACCGAATAGCCAACCACCGTCTCCACACCTTGCACTTGCAGCGCCTGCCAACGCTTTTTTTCCAGAATCGGGGAGCCGCCGTTGACGTGCGGTATGCCTGGAGCCGTGATCCACAAGTCGGCGTCGTTGTGGGCGATGATATTCGCCGACGTGTCCAAAAAACCAAGGAACATCCCGAACTGCACCGAAATCAGCACCAGCGCGAAGACGATTCCGGTGAGCGTCACCACCAGCCGGACTTTATCGTGAAAGAGATTTTTCCAAGCAATGAGCGTCATGTACTGAACACTGTTCATTGTACGGACTTCGATTCATTCCGTCAACATCATTATTCGCGGGGACGGGCTCGAAAATGGACCACGAGTGCGTAAACTAGATCCGTGATCACCCGCAGAACCGCCCTTGGTGCCCTGGCCGGGGCCGCAGCCGGTCAGAACAAACCCGCGCATAGAGAAATTTTCATCGACGGTCACTTCGTCGATACGCTTCGGGGTGCTGACCTCCGGTTGGCGACGCCAGTCGCCAAAGAGGTTGTATTGAAGATGGACCGCCCCCACGAAGGCGCGTTTTCCGGCTACTTCACTGTGATTCAGGACGACGGACCTTATCGCGTCTACTACCGCGGAATGCCGTTGGCCGGCAGCGACGACGGTCCCGGCGCGGTCACGTGCTACGCCGAATCGCTTGACGGCATCCACTTCGTCAAGCCGGCTAACAACGTCGTGCTGCGGGACAATCCCTACGCCCACAACTTCTGCCCTTTCGTCGACCGGAACCCGGCGGCGAAATCACGCTACAAGGCGCTGGCCGGCCTCGCCAGCACCGGACTGCGCGCTTATCAGTCCAATGACGGTTTGCAATGGCGGCCGCTGCAGGACGAACCTGTTCTGCCCAAAACCAAGGAGTGGATGTTCGATTCGCAGAACCTGGCGTTTTGGTCGGCCACCGAGAACTGCTACGTCGCCTACGCACGCTGGTCGCCGAACAGGATTCGCTCCATCGCCCGCGCCACCAGTCCCGATTTTCTGCGCTGGTCGCCGTGGCAGATCGCCGACTTCGGCGATGCGCCCATCGAGCATCTTTATACCAACCAGATGCACCCGTATTTCCGCGCACCTCACGTCTATGTGGGTATCGCCGCCCGCTTCATGCCCGGCCGTCAGGTGTTGACCGACGCCGAAGCGCTGCAGACCGGCGTCCACCCCAGCTACTACAAGGACACTAGCGACTCGGTGCTGCTGACCTCTCGCGGCGGCAACCGGATCGACCGCCATTTTCGGGAAGCCTTTCTACGGCCTGGCCACGGCATCCACCACTGGGTGAGCCGCGACAACTATCCCGCGCTAAACGTGGTCCCGACAGGCGAGGCCGAAATGAGTTTCTACGTGAACCGGCACTACGGCCAACCCACGGCGCATCTGCAGCGATTCACTCTCCGTACCGATGGATTCGCCAGCCTGCACGCCGGCGGTCGGGGCGGGGAACTGGTCACCAAGCCGTTCGCTTGGGATGGGTCCCAACTGCTGCTGAACTTCGCCACATCCGCCGCCGGCGGCGTGCGCGTGGAGGTGCAGGATGCCGCCGGGCTCACGATACCGGGCCTGTCCCTTGGCGAGTGCGTCGAACTGATCGGCGACCGGATCGACAAAGCGGTGGTCTGGAGTTCCGGCGTATCGATCGGCGCCGAGCGAGGAAAGACGGTGCGGCTGTTGATCGCCCTTCGAGACGCCGACGTGTATAGCTTTACGGCCGGCTAGCTGCTGTACCCTCATAGTGTGCGCGGCCCGCTGCCCTGTCTCGTATTTCTCGCCATTGCTCCGGCGCCTGCCGAGTCGCCGTGCGCCATGTGCCATCCGCGCGAGGCCGCGGCGTACCAGCGCACCCCAATGGGCCGGTCGCTGACGCCCGTCAACACAGAAGTCCGTGCCTCGTTTACCCGCGCCAATACCAAGTTTGAGGTTCACGACGCGCGCCACACGGTGACGCGGAACGGCCGCCGGGCGGACTTCACCACGGTCTGGCAGGTCGGCTCCGGGGCGCACGCGGCCGGTTTTCTGGTCAACATTTCCGGTGCGCTTTTCCAATCTCCCATCGCCCACTATCCGGCGAAAAAACTCTGGGACGTGGCGCCTGGCTATCAAGCGCTCGATCACATCGACTTCAACCGCCGGATCACGCCCGAGTGTCTCGGCTGCCACGCTTCGCAACAGTCCGGCAAACTGGCGCCCATCGACTGCGACCGATGCCACGGCGACGGCGACGCCCACTCGCTGCGCCCGTCGAAGTCCAACATCGTGCATCCAGGCAAACTCTCGTCCTTCGAGAGAGCGTCGGTCTGTGAACAATGCCACCTTACCGGAGTAGCGCGCATTCCGCAGCCTTCGGCAAAACCGTACGAGCCGGGCCGTAAACTGGAGGATTCGGTCGCGATCTTCGTCCAACCGGCGAAGGATCTGAAGGTCGTGAGCCACGTCGAGCAGTTGGCGCTTGCCCGTTGCGGGCCGAATCTTTGGTGTGGTTCCTGCCACAACGCCCACGGGGAGAAGGTCGACATCGATGCCCAATGCACCGGCTGCCACACCGAGCGGCCCAGGGGCCACGCCGTTGAGGGCTGCCCTGCCTGCCATATGCCCAAACGCGGCGCGGTCGACGGACTCCACACCGCTTTCACCGACCACCGAATCGCCAAGCCGGGACCTTCCGTCCCTTTCGAGCCTAAACTGCGCGCCTGGCGGCCCGCGGCTAACGCCCAGCGGAACCTGGGGCTGGCTGAACTCGCCGTTGGCGACTACGCCAACTCCTTTCGCAACCTTACCGCGGCCTACCCGAGGCATTCGAACGACTCCGAACTGATCGGCGCCCTCGGCACCCTGCTGCTGATGCGAAATCAGCATGCCGACGCCGCCAAGCTTCTCGCCGGTCATCCGCAGAAGCAGGCGCTTGCGTTTAAGGCGCTGGGCGAAACGGCCAAAGCCGCCGCCGCGCTGGAAAGAGCTATCGAACGAGACCCGCTGGATGAAACCAGCTACCACCTGTTGGCAAATCTGCTCCCGGCCAGACGCCGGGAGATTCTCGAGCGCTACCTTAAGCGCAACCCGGCCCATCTGGCCACGCGCGAAGCGTTAGGGCTGCCCTGACACCTGCTTCAACAACCGCCGAACAAAATCGTCCTCGGGGAACAGGCGGACATACTCTTCCAACGCGCTGTTCGCCGCCGCGTAGTCTTTCCTTTGAATGTGCCGCAGCGCCACGCTCTTATGCAGCGTCTGAGAGAACGGGGCCACGGCCAACCCTTCACGGAGCACGGCGAGCGACTCCTCCGGTTGCCCTAAACGTCCCAGCGCGTCGCCGAGATCTTCGAACGTAGCAGCCACACGGTAACCGCCCTCCAGAGCGCCGCGCAATAAGGGGACCGCCTCCGCGAAGGCGCCGCGCCGCAGCGCCGCCCGCCCGCGAGTGGCCAGAGCAATCGGCCCGTTGGCGCGGGCGAGGTTCTCCTCAAACAACGCCGCGAACTCCGGCCGCTTGTCCATTGCCTGGCCGTAGGCTTGGAACAGCGTGGAAGCGTCCGGCGCGGGGCCCGCGTTGAACAGGGCCAGGCCACGCCGGGCCGCGGTTCGCGGCTTCAAGGATATTCGATGGTTCGTTAACGCGGAGTGGGCAATCAAGCCGATCGCTCGCTTCGGCATATGGCATTGCACGCAATCCGGGCCTTTCCCGTGCGGTTTATGGCAGGTTCCGCACGTCGCGTTGTGATCCACCTTCGCCGCGTGCGGATTGTGGCAGGTGTGACAGCTCATGCCTTCCGACTTTTGAAAACACGCACTCTCGCGCATCGCTTCATGGTGCTGCAGGAGATCCGTATCCTCGACACGCGGCGCCTGGAAAATCGCCACAATCTCGCTCAGCGCCCGCCCCGGCCGAAAGTCTGTTTCGACCTTGCCCGGCATCAAAACCCGGGCATCGCCGCCCTGGTGGCACTGCATGCAGATTTCCTCGGCGCGGGCGCGGGGCAATCTCGCAGGGTTCACAATCTCGGTGCGCCGGGCGGAGCGGGCATGCCGCGCCCCCGGCCCGTGGCAGTTCTCGCAGCCGATGGCGAGTTCGGCGAAAGGCGGCTCGGCGAAGCGCCCGCTCGATTGCGGTACCGGTCTGGGCCGTCCGGAGTGACAGGCGATGCACCCGGACGCGAGCGGCCTGTTGAAGCCGTAGTCGGCGTGCTCATAGCCTGGAGACAACTCCCAGCTCGAGGTTTTCGAATACCAGCTTAATGGCGCCTGAAACAAGTGATCGCCGCGCCTGACCGCGTAGCTTACGCCGTTGCTCCCGGAACCGATTGCATACGCCAGCGGTTGCTCATGCGCGAAGCCTTCGCCGGACTCACGCTGGAACATCCGCCCATCGCGCGCGAAGACTTCGAAGACTCGCTTCAGCGGCGCGCTTTCCACCCGGCCCGGCGGCAGCACGCCCACCGCAGACATGGACCTTCCCATTCCGGACTTCGCATACCGCGCCGCCACGTCCTTGTGACAGGGCGTGCAGGCCCGCGATCCCGCGAACTCCTGCCCGGCTACCGCGCCGAGCGCCAGGATCGCAACTGCTCTCGCAACCATTGGGTGTCCTTGTCTTTATGACACAGCAGGCAGGCGTTTGGACTTTCCGCTTGTCCGAACCGCTCCGTGAATTCCACCGAGGGCCTTTCGCTGATTTGGTGCGAACCGGCCTGGAACAGCAGCGCTCCCATGATCTTCGGCATATGGCAGCTTTCGCACGAAACGCCGGAATGGCGGGTATGTTTCGAGCCCGCGAGCGTCGCGTGGCACTGCGTGCACATCCCGTCGCCGCCGCCGAACTTGAGTGATTTCGGATTCGTTGCCGCGTCCGCCGGATGGGGATCATGGCAGGATACGCATGTCGCGCCGCCTTTTTTGTAGCAGGCCGAACGTTCGAACGCCTCGACGATAAACGTCGTTTCGCGAAATCGTCCGTCCCGGTAAAACGCTCTTGGCGCAAACTCTGCGTACGGCCTTCGCCGGTAAGACGGCGGAAACGCCGCATCCCGCTCGCGCTGTACCGATTGCGCGTGGCACTGGGCGCAGACCCGCACGGACTCCTCCGCCGGCGCCTTGGCGAATCGAAACGCCGCCGGCCCTCCCTTGACATGGGCCGCGGATGGTCCGTGGCACATCTCACAGTTCACGCCTTCTTCGGCGTATCCGTTTTCTCTCACTTGCGAGGTGTGGCACTGCGCGCAATTTTCCTGATAGGACGTTACGCGCCGCAATCGGTGAAATTCGGCGGTTTCCGCTCGCTCGGACTGCGGCGGATCGATGGTGGCCCAATAGTTGAGCCACTGCTTGGTCAATGCGTTGTATTGAACCGGCAGCACATGCAGGTTGCCCGACGGCGAGCGCGTTGCGTAGGCCTGTTGCCATTTCGACCCGATGGTGAAGTCGACCCGGTACCGATCCCACTCTCCGTTCCGCCGCCGCAACTCGATGTAAGGCCGGTCGGCCGTTCCCGTTCGAAAGGAATCGAACTTCGCGCCGGAGAAATCACCTATCACCTTAGCCCGGTTGAGCGGCCGCAGCATGGCCGCCATTCCCGTTTTTTCCCAAGCGGCGTAGACCTCCCGGTGGCAATTTGCGCATGCTTTCGATCCGGCATAGCCGCCTTTCTGCCCGGTGCGGCGCCCCGCTTCCACACCGCCAGCGCGAATGGCGACGGAACGCAGTGCCTCCCTCAGCGCTCCCGATGGCGAGACGAAAAGATCCAACAATCGCAAGCCCTCCGACGCTGCCGTCCGCGCCGCCGCGACGTCTCCTCGCGCCCGCTGCCATGCCGCCATCGGCACCAGCAGCCCGGGGTTCTCAGGATAAATTTGCAGCGACTGGCGCGCGAACGTCAACGCCGATGCGTGGTCGTTCAAGTCCGCCGACGCCTTGGCCTCGGCCTCCAGTACCTGCGCCACCAGGAACGAGCGGGGATATTCCCGCAAGTACTGGGCCGCAAGGGACCGCTTTCGAAGCGCGTCCTTCTCCTCATAGAGCGCCACAAACGCCTGGCGCTCGCCAGCCGACGCAACCAGATCCAGGATCGATTGCTGAGCGAATAGCGAAAAAGGTACCGTTAACGCGACGATTGACTTCAATTAACTGACATGATAGATTCCTCGAACGCCCTTCGTAAAGGAGTCCTGAGGAATGAACTTAGCCAAAAACGCGCTAGTACTTCTCGCCGCATCCGTGGCGATCTTCGCACAAACGTCTACCGCCACCATCAACGGAACCGTAAAGGATGCTTCGGGCTCCATTGTGCCCGGCGCTGCGCTGACCCTTCGGAACGCCGCGACCGCGGTCGAAACCAGAACCGAGTCCAATAATTCCGGCGTCTTCGTCATCCTGAACATCCTGCCCGGCCAGTATACGCTGGAGTGCGCGAAGACCGGCTTTCGCACAGCGCGGCTCGCCTCATTCGCACTGAGCGTCAACCAGACGGCCACGCTCGATATGACACTCGAAGTCGGCTCCGTCGAGCAGTCGGTGAACGTCGAGGCGATCGGTGCGGAGGTCCAAAGCTCCACGTCGGAGATTGGCGCCGTGGTTGCGAAACAGCAGGTGATGGACCTGCCCCTCAACGGCCGCAACTTCACGCAGTTACTGTCGCTAACGCCGGGCGTTGCACCGGTCAGCGTTTCGCAGAACACGGGCTCCGGCTTCGCGCATCCCGGTATCGGTGCGTTCATCTTCCCATCGATCAACGGCCAGACGAACCGCTCGAACTTTTGGACCCTGGACGGCATTACCAATCAAGGCTTGATGCTTTCGACTCCCGCGGTGAATCCGATCGTCGACGCGATTGAGGAGTTCAAGGTGCAGTCGCACAACGATCAGGCCGAGTTTGGCGGCGCGCTGGGCGGCGTCATCAACGTCGCCACGTCGTCGGGTACGAATGCCCTGCACGGCACCGCGTGGGAATACCTGCGCAACTCCGAGTTTGACGCGCGCAACACCTTCCTGCCCGCGGTTACTCCGTTCCGCCAGAATCAGTTCGGCGTCGCCGCCGGCGGCCCGGTGATGATTCCAAAACTGCTCAACGGCAAGAACAACACGTTCTTCCATGGCGCCTATCAGGGCTGGCGATTCCGCCGCGCGAATAATGCATTGTTCCGCGTCCCGACCGCCGCCAACCTGACCGGCGATCTTAGCGACGAAGCGCGTGCGATCTTCGATCCCTTTTCGACCGTCGCGAATCCCAACGGTACCGGCTTCGTCCGCACGCCCTTCGCCGGCAACCGCATTCCGGCGAGCCGTATCAATGCCGGCAACGTGTACTACGCGCAACAAACCTTCCCCGCCGGCGGCGCGCCAATAACCGGCGACCGCAATGCGCTCGACCCTTCGGCGTTTTCGCAAAATCAGGAAGAGTACAGCGTCCGTATCGATCGCGTGCTCACGCCGAAAGATAGCGTCTTCTTCCGCCTGAGCCATTCGATGCTCGACCAAACCGCCTCCGGCGGCCGGCCGATCCTGGCCAGCTTCCGCGAGTTCAACGCAATCAACATTGGCACAAGTTGGAATCACACCTTCGGCCCCTCTGCTATTTTGCAGGTGCAGTTTGGACGGCTCGTCAATACCGATAACAGCGGCAACCGCTTCCGCAGCATTCCGGGCGACTTCGTTACCCGCGTGGGCTACCGCGATACGTTCTGCTGTGCGTTCCTCGACAACCAGACGCTGATGCCCGCGCTGAACATCGACGGATGGGTGGGCGGCTCGGAGAGCCGCTCGTTCAACCGGCCTTCCGATGTGTGGCAGTATAAGTCGACATTTTCCAAGGTTGTGAGCGCCCATCAGCTCAAGGTTGGGGGCGAGTTCAACAACCTCGACTTCTACGGTTCGCCGCGTAACGCAAGCGCGACTTACCGCCCGCTGCAAACCTCCAATCCTCAGACGCCCGGAACCACCGGTAGCCAGTTGGCTTCGTTCCTGCTCGACGTTCCGGACGCAGCCGGCTTCCGCAACCGCGCCACCACTGTGCGCCGCGGCTATCACTACGCCTTCTTCGTGCAGGATCAATGGAAGGTCAATCAGAAGCTGACCGTCAACATCGGTTTCCGCTACGACTACACCAAGATTCCGCCGCTCGGCGTGGAAGGCAACGAGAACATCTTTACGGGTGCCTACGATTTGCAGCGCGGCGTATATCTGATTCAGAAGCAGCCCGGCTCCTGCGAGGAACTCCGAAAAGCGCCTTGCGTGCCCGGCGGCCGCTTACCGGCCAATGTCGAACTGGCGAAGAATGCGACGATCTACCGGCCATACAACGACAACTGGCAGCCGCGTCTCGGTATCGCCTACCGCCTCAGCAACCGCACGGCGATTCGTACTTCGTTCGGCATGTTCTACGACAACTACGCCGCCGTCGTGCAGACCTCGCAGAACTACTCGGCCCAGTGGCCCAGCGTCGGCGAACAGTTGCAGGAGAATTTGAATAACCCCACTGCCGCGCAACCTGTGCCCACCTTCTCCGGAAAAAATCCGTTCCCGTCTGGCGCGCTGCCGCAGGCCACGCCGTTCAACCAGGTGCAGTGGTACATGGACCCGAACGCGCAGAACCCCTACTCCCTGCAGTGGAACTTCGGTGTCCAGCACCAGATTGACAGTCAGACGCTGCTCACCGCGAACTACGTTGGCTCCGGCTCCCGCCGTCTTGACATCGGCGGCTTCTACAACGTCGCCACCACACCCGGCCCGGGCGACTCCACCAACCGCAGGCCGTTCCCTTATATCCGGCCGACCTACTACGATCGCTCGTGGGGCCGCGGCAACTATCAGGGCCTTCAACTCTTGCTCGACCGCAAGGTTCGCAACGGCGTCGGCTACATGGTCAACTACACCTACTCGAAGTCCATCGACATCGGCTGCTCCGGCTGGTACGGCGTCGAAGGCTGCTCGATTCAGGATCCGTACAAGTTCAACAACGATCGCAGCGTCTCCGGTTTCGACATGACGCACGTGCTCACCATGAACTTCGTCTATGATTTGCCGTTCGGCAAAGGCAAGCGCTTCTCGATGGGCAACAAGGTGGCCGACTATGCGTTCGGCAACTGGCAAGCCAACGGCATCATTCGCTTGAGTTCCGGCCAGCCCTACAGCTTGCAGATCAGCGGCGACCTTGCCAACACCGGTAACGCCGGCACGTACCTCCGCCTGAACTTCCTGGACAATCCGAATCTCGACAATCCGGTTCCGCTGCGCTGGTTTGATAGCACGAAGGTAGCGGCGCCCGCGCCGTTCACGTTCGGCAACTCCGGCCGCAATCGCCTGCGCTCGGATGGATGGGAGAACTTCGATCTCTCGCTGTTTAAGATCTTCCCGATGCCGTGGGAAGGCAAGAGCATCGAAATTCGCGTGGAGGGCTTTAACATGTTCAACCACCCGGTCTACGGTGTCCCGAACAACAACCTCACCAACGCGGCGTTGTTTGGCACTGTCACTGGCATCGCCAATCAGCCGAGGCAGTTGCAATTGGGAGCGAAGATCAAGTTCTGATACTCTGCCCTTATGTGTAGTTTGAGACAGGCGGCCATCCTCCCGATGGCCGCCTGTTTTGTTTTCGCCCAGCCCGTCTGCCGCGGGCCGGCGGAGTTGGAGCGCCAGAAGCCCGCGCCGCCCGTGTTGAACGCGCTGGGCGCGCACTTCGCACAGGCGCGTCGGTACGACTGCGCGATCGCCGCCTTCCAACGGGCGATCGCACTGGACGCAAGATCCGTCGAAGCGCACTTCAACTTGGGACTAGCATTCATGGATGCTGGCGACCCGGCGCGAGCGGCGGCGGCCTTTCGATCGGCGCTCGCCTTGAATCCGAAGCTGCATTCCGCCCGCAGCGCTCTCGCCACGTTGTTGACTGACACACAGGACCCCGCCTCGGCGATCGGCGAATTCCAGACCGTGCTCGACGCCGAGCCATCCAACAAAACAGCGCTGCGGGGCCTGGCACGGGCATTGATTTTGGATGGCAGGTACGCGCGCGCAATCGAGGTGTCGCGACAGGCGTTGAAATTGGAGCCGGACGAGGTCGGCCATTATCTCGCGATGGGCGCGGCCTACAACGAACTAGGCCGCGCCGCCGATGCCATCGCACCGCTGCGCAAGGCCGTGGCGCTGGCGCCTCGACTGCCGGCGGCGCATAATTATCTCGGAACGGCATACGCGAATCAGAAGCTGTACCGCGATGCGGCAAATGCGTTCGCGGCCGCCTTGCGATTGGAGCCCGCGAACGACGAAACGCGCCTCAGTTTCGCGCGGGCGCTGGTGGCCAATCGCGACTACGACGAATCGCTGCCGTTGCTTGCCGCCCCGTTCGGATTTGAGCCGAACTACTTAAAGGGCATCGCCCTGCGCGGCCTCGGGCGTTTCGAAGAAGCCGAAGCGCCCCTGCGCGCCGCCGTCGCCGCGGATCCGAAACATGCCGATGCGTCGTACCAACTGGGTTTCGTGCTCGCGCGCAACGGAAAGTTCCGAGAAGCGCGCCATCAGTTGGAAGCCGCGCGAGTGCTCAACCCTGCCGGCGCCGATGTGCGTTTTCAACTGGCGCAGGTCTTGAAGAGCCTTAATCTTGCCGAAGAAGCGAGCCGCGAGTTGGAAGCGGTGCGCGTGGCCAAGCAGCAGAACGCCGAGAATCAGCTCGCCGACACAAGCGCCGCGCTCGCCAACCAGGCCCTGGAGGCCGGCGATACGCAAAAGGCCATCGCTCTTTACCAGCAGGCGCTCGAGAAAAATCCGAATAGCGCGATCACACGTTACAACCTCGCCCTGGCCTTCGCCCGCGCGAACGACAAACCCCGCGAACGCGCCGAACTCGAAGCCGCCGTCCGGCTCGATCCGGCCTTTGCTCCTGCCCGTAATCAACTCGGCCTGGTCCTGAGCGGCTCCCCAACCGAGGCCGAGACGCACTTCCGCGCCGCCATTGCCTCCGATCCGGGTTTTGCTGAGGCCCACTCCAATCTTGGCGTTCTCCTCGGCCAGAAGGGCATGCATGCCGAGGCGGCCCAGCACTTCCAGCGCGCGATCGACGTCAATCCGCGGTATGCGCAGGCCTTCGTCAATCTGGCGCTTACGCTGGCCAGCCAGAACAAGTTCAAGGAAGCCCGGGAGCCGCTGCAAAAGGCGCTGGCGCTTAACGGCGACGACCCTCGAACCATCACCCTCGCGGCGATGGTGGAGACGCGCGCCGGCAACGCCAAGGGAGCGATTCCGCTCTTTCAGCAGGTGGTTCAGCGCATGCCGCGCGCCCCCGACGCCTACATGAACCTCGGAATCGCGCAGGCCGACGTATTCGATATTCCGGGCGCGCTGCAGTCTTTCACGAAAGCTCTGGAGTTGGCTCCGGATCACCCGCAGGTGCTCTACAACAAGGGCCGCGCGGAGTACGATCTTCGCGAGTATCAGAAGGCTATCGCCTCTCTGACGCGGGCCGTCGAACTCAATCCGCGCGCGGCGGAGGCTCTCTATCTCCTCGCCGTCTCCGAAAAACAAACGAATCAGCCTCTCGCCGCGCGCAAGCATCTGGAGCAACTGGTCGCTCTGCAGCCCGCCAACGCCGACGCGCTCTATCTCCTTGGGCAGAACCAAAACGCGGCCGGAGAAAAACCGCAGGCAATCGAGACGTGGAGGAAGGCGATCGCCGCGAATCCGGAGCACAGCGAGGCGCTCTACAACCTCGTACGCGCCACCGGCGACCCGTCGCTGCGCGAGAAGTTCACCGGCATGCAACAAAGAAAGCGCGTGACCGATCAGGCAGAGACGCTCAACAATTTCGCGCTCACCGCTTCCGCCTCCCGCGATTGGCCGCGCGCCATTGAGCAGTTGCATGAAGCGATCTCCCTTTGCGGGGACTGCCGCGCGCGCGCGGATCTACACAAGAATCTGGGCCTGATTCTTGCCCGCTCCGGCGACACCGCGAAGGCCGTTCAACACCTGCATATCGCGCAACAATCCAAGCCGGCCGATCCCGAGATTGAGCAGGCGCTCGCCATTCTTCGCTGACCCATGACCGTTCACCGCCGGAACTTTCTCCGTTTCCTGGCCGCCAGTCCGCTCACCGGCCTGGCGCAGGACGCCCTCAACGTTTTCGACCTGGAAGAAGCTGCGCGCGCCAAGCTGCCGCCCGCTCACTTCGGTTACCTGGCCACCGGCGTGGAGGGCGACGCGACACTCAACGCCAATCGGGAAGCGTTCGCCCGCTACCCTCTGCGGCCGCGGCGTCTCATTGACGTGACGAAGGTGTCCACGGAGGTCGAACTCTTCGGCCAGCGTTTCGCGTCGCCCGTGCTGCTCGCGCCCACCGGCTCGAACAAAGCGTTTCATGAAGAGGGCGAACTCGCCGTGGCCAGGGCCGCGGCGTCCCGGAAATCCTGTCAGATCCTCTCGACCGCGGCCACCACTTCACTCGAAACTGTCAACGAAGCGTTTGGAGCGCCCGTCTGGTTCCAGCTCTACCCGACCAGTAATTGGTCAATCACGGAAAAGTTGGTCCGGCGCGCCGAAAAGGCCGGTACGAAGATTCTCGTCGTTACCGTCGACATCCCCGCCGGCCGGAAGACGGAGACGGAGCTCCGCTTCAAGAAAAAGGACACGCGCGATTGCGCCGGCTGCCATGGCGCCGGCCCAATCGGCACCGCGGATTATTTCATCCGGAAGCCGATGTTTGAAGGCATCGAGATGAAAGGGGAGTCGCTTTTCGCGCCGGCGTTTACGTGGGCCACGTTGCAGAGACTGCGCGGGATGACGCCGATGAAAATAGTGCTCAAGGGCATCGTCACCCGCGAGGATGCCACTCTCGCGCGGCAGAGCAACGTCGACGGCATTATTGTCTCCAACCACGGCGGCCGGGCCGAGGAAAGCGGCAAGGCGTCGCTCGACTGCCTCTCCGAAGTTCTCAGCGCGGCCGGTCCCGGCATCGCGGTGCTCATGGACGGGGGCGTCCGCCGAGGGGGCGACATCTTCAAGGCACTCGCGCTCGGCGCGAAGGCCGTTTGCATCGGAAGGCCCTATTTATGGGGTCTCGGCGCGTACGGCCAGCGCGGCGTGGAAATGGCCATCGATATTCTGCGCGGCGAACTGGAGCTTGTGATGAAGCAGTGCGGCACCCGCGCGCTGAGCGAGATCAAACGGTCTCACATCGATTAGAGCCCGCCTCGCATCGCGTACCCATACAGCGCCATCGTCAACGAAGTATCCGACGTCGTGTAGTCCAACCGGCGGAACTTTCCGGCCAGCAGCATGGACTCCCGTTCCACCGTCTGCGCTTCCAACGCCACCGTGTACGTGCGGACCGGATCCAGCGAGATGGCTGTGATCTTCTGTCCATCCGGCTTCGCCGCGTCGAATGAGTACGTGAAACCCGCGGCCCGCACCAGTCTGGATGCACCCGGCGTATCGATCCGCAGCGGCTGGTCCTTCTTCGGGTGCGGCACGTTGTCGTCCAGAATCTGTTGAATCTCCAGGCCCGTCAACCGGACCGTCACCAGGTTTTGATCGAAGGGCCGGGAGCATTGAATCAGGTCGACGATATCCACATCCCCCGCCGGTAGCGGCAGCCCGCGATATGCCCATCCGCCGTACATCGCCAGCTCGGCGCCCGTCCCTCGCCGCATCGCTTCTGCGATCCAGGCGCCCAGCCCATCCGTCATCGCTATCGATTTCGGCAGCGTGCCGACGCGGTGAGTTCGCCACGTCAGCGGGCGCGGGACCCGCTTCTCCAGCGCAGCGGTCCATCCCGCCGTGATACGCAACTGGGAGTCCAGCGGAATCGGTGCGCTCCAAATCACCACGCCGTGCAATGCCACGTTCACCGGCCGGGTCCCGTCCAGGAAGGTCTCATCCGGCACAAACGTGAACTCGGCTATATTCGCGGGGCGAAACTCCACGCGATTGCCGCCGGGCGCCTCCGCATGCAGCGTGCCGATCCGCCCCGGCACGGTCAGCGTTTCGACGCAGATCCAGAACGCGCAGCCATGCAACGGCGTGTCCACTTCAAACACGAACCGGCGCGGATGCGGGTCCCGCTTCACTTCCACTAGAAATTCGAAGACTCGCTCGAAGTATTTCACCGGCCCGCCGTGCCCTTCGCCGGGCAGCGTTTCCACTACCACGCGCGAGCCGAATTTACGGAGCCGCTCCACGCCCGGCGCCACGCCGCGATGATAGTACTCCGCGTCCTCCGCGCCGCCAATCCACAACGAAGGCAACGCCGCCGCGTTGCGCGCGATCCACGGATAACTGTAAGCCGCCGCCAGCGGCGCGTAGGCAGCGAACACGTCCGGATGCCGCATCGCCAGGTACGCAGAGCCCGTTCCACCCATCGAATGGCCGGTCAAATAGATACGCCTCTCGTCGATCGAATAGCGCGACCGGACGTCCCGCAGCGCCTCCAGTACATCTAACTCGCCAATGCCCCGGTACTCGGTGACGCCGCGCCCCAGCGGCGCCATTACGATCACGCCAAAGCGATCCGCCGCGCTTCGCAGCGAGGGGTGCGAATCGAGCAGTGTATTTTCGTCGCCGCCCGTTCCGTGCAGGGCGATCACCAGTGGCGCCGGATCCGGTACTCGTGCCGGTCTGTAAAGCCGGTACGGCTGCATCGTTCCGTCCGCGATCGAGCGGAACGAAAGCCGCCTGTCCTCTTGCGCGCAGAGCGCCCCGCAGATCAAGACCAACAATAGCCGCATGCAGAGAGCTTAATCGATTTTGATATCGTGTAGTCCAATGTTCCGCCGAAATTTTCTGGTCTCCGCGCTGGGCGCCGCCGCGGCTCCTTCGAAGAAGCCGTTGAATGTGCTTTTCGTCGTTTCCGACGACCTGACGTCCACTGCGCTTGGTTGCTATGGTCACCCCATCGTGCAGTCTCCGAACGTCGACTCGCTGGCTCGCGCCGGCACGCGCTTCGACCGCGCCTACTGCCAGTACGCGCTCTGCGCTCCCTCGCGGGCCAGTTTCCTCACCGGACTTCGGCCCGACACAACCAAGGTCATCACCAACGGCCCGGACTTCCGCGACTTCATACCCGGCCACGTCACGATGCCGCAGCTATTCAAGAACAACGGCTACCAGGCGATCCGCGAAGGCAAGATGTACCACATGGGCGTGCCGGGCACCGTCGGCACAGACCGCTGGCAGGACGCCGCCAGTTGGACCCACAACGGCAGTCCGCAAGGCAAGGAACACAACTCCAAGGGCGAAGGCAGGAATCTGACTCCGGAGATCGCCCAAGGCGTCGCCATGCAATACGTGCGCACGCCCGACGCGACCGAGCAGGCCGACTACGATGCGGCCAACCGCGCCATCGCCCACCTGGAAAAATATCGTAACGATCCGTTTTTCCTGGGCCTCGGCTTCGTTCGTCCCCACGTTCCTTTCGTCGCGCCGGGTGAGTATTTCGACAAGTACCCCCTGGCCCGAATCAAGCTGACGCAGAACCCAGCGAACGATCTGGACGACATTCCCAAAATCGTCACGAAAACGCTACCCAACACTTCTTTCCACATGAAGATGAACGAGGATCAGCAGCTTGAGGCGCTCCGTTCCTACTATGCCGCCATCTCGTTCATGGACGATCAGCTCGGGCGCGTTCTGAAAACACTCGACCGCCTGGGCCTCCGCGAAAACACTGTTGTGGTCTTCCAAAGCGACCACGGCTGGCATCTCGGCGAGCATACCTTTTGGCAGAAACGCAGCTTGATGGAGGAGTCGGCGAAGGTTCCGCTCATTATCTCGGCGCCGAACCAGCGGACACGCGGCAAGGTCTGCACCTCGCTCGTCGAACTTGTCGACATCTACCCGACGCTGGCCGGCCTGGCAGGTCTGAAGCCGCCGGAGAATCTGCATGGCCAAACGCTGCAGCCGCTGCTCGACAACCCGGGCAAGGCTCATAAGCCAGCCGCACGGACGCAACTGACCACACCGGCCGTGGACGGCCGGGCCGTTCGCACCGCCAACTTTCGGTATATCCGTTGGAAGTATGGCAACGAAGTGGCCGAAGAACTGTACGACCACAAGAAGGATTCGCGCGAATTCTCGAACGTAGCCACCAAACCCGAATACGCCAAGGAACTCGCGCGCCACCGTTCGCTCGTATGACCGGCCTTCAGGCGCTTACCATCGATTTGTTCTCAGGGCAACAATTGTTCAGCCGTTTCTCACAACGCCCGTCGCCG
>Ga0194119_10001695_pt1 | contig 39381 bp, 34 predicted proteins | sample TA2MahC100mmetaG_FD_148620 | JGI IMG/M metagenome (GOLD analysis project Ga0194119, IMG submission 148620) | Freshwater microbial communities from Lake Tanganyika, Tanzania - TA2015018 Mahale Deep Cast 100m | ecosystem: Environmental > Aquatic > Freshwater > Lake | place: Tanzania: Lake... | reverse complement strand
CGGGTCGCCGGGCAGCGCCCAATCAAAGGCCAGCAATTCACTGAGCGCCGCCTCATGGCGGCGCGATCCCATGTGCAGCGACGCGAGTTGCTTCATCGCCTGCGCCTCTCCTGGATACGCCTCGCGCGCACGCTGCGCGTAGTCAAGCGCTTCGTGCTGTCGCCCTTGCGCCTGCAGGCACTGCGACATCCGCAGCAGCGCGGGGTAGTCGAGCGGGGATCCACGGAGGGCCTCACCGAAGTGAGCTTCGGCCTCGCCCGGCTTCTTGCGTGACATCAGGACCTCACCCTTCTGGCAGGCCTCGATGGTGGGCTTGATCCTGCGTAGCGGGGCAGTGCTGTCCATGAAGCGCTCGCGCCCGGCTGGCTGATTGCGCGAGGCTGCGTAGCGCTTGCTGGCTGCCTCCTGGGCAGCATCACGCCTTTCCCGGCTCATCGGGTGCGACGCAAAGAGTACAGCGAGCAGGCCAGGGTCGCGCTCCTCTTCCTTCACCAGCATCTGGTGCAGCCTCACCATGCCCTCGGCCGGGTAGCCCGCCTGAACCATGTACTGCTGTCCAAGCGCATCGGCCTCGCGTTCGTTTTCACGCGAGTAATTGGCAAGCAGTGCGCTCGCCCCTACTACAGCGCCGATCTCAACCAGCGGTGCCCATCTTGCGTCGTTGCGCGCAGCCGCAACGGCAACGGCCGCCAACGCGACCGAAGCGAGCAGGGTCTGGCCCTGGCGCTGCGCACTGTGGCGGGCGTTCACATGGCCGAGTTCATGGCCGAGCAACCCGGCGAGCTCGGACTCGTCGCGTATCTCCACCATGATGCCGCGGGTGATGCCCATTGCGCCACCAGGGAAGGTGTAGGCATTCACATGGTTCGCGTTGACGACGCGGTAGTTGTAGGGCATTGCCGGGCGGTGAACAACCTGTTGCATCCGCAACGCCACGCTGTTGAGGTAGCGCTGGACTTCCGGATCCTGATAGCCTCCAAGGTCGCGCGAAAACTGGTGTGCCGACTGCTTGCGGTCGATGGCGATCTCGCCCGCCTCGTCCAGGCCCACAAGAATCCTCTCGCCGCTCACAGGCGAGGTGGCACAACCCTGAAGCGCCGTGGCTGCTACGCTGGCGCCGAAAAGCCAAAGCAGATCGCGGCGCGCAAGTTGCTGTGATCCGATCCGCTTACTGCGCGCGTCGCAGCCGTACCTGTCGTGACGATGAGCCCCATGGGTGGGCAGGCCGAAAGCACGCGTTTTGCAAGCGCGTGCGGGGTGTTGCTCCGCATGCATGGTTCGAGATCTCACTCTGACATAGCCCGGTAATCGCCCGGTAATCGCACGGTAATCACCCAGTTATCGCCCGGAAATCGCCTCAGTTGCAGGCTCCGATCCAGCGATTGACTTCGCTCCAGGTACAACTGCAAGAAAAGGTGCAGATGGTGCTGCACGAGCGGCTGCAGGTACGCCAGCAACGCCTTGGGGAATGGTACATGCCCAGCACCGCCTTGCGGCTTCACCCAACTGTCATCCTGGCTGCCTAGACTCCATTGCGGAGTTTCCAGCAGCACAAAAGCTCGGGAGGTCAGGGATGGAACGTCGTGATTTTGTTCAGGTTGCCGGGGTTGCAGCCATTTCGCTGGGCAGCGGCTCGCTGCTTGCCCAGCAAAGCCGCGCGGTTTGCTACAACTGCCCCCCGGAGTGGGCGGACTGGGGCGGGATGCTTCGCCTTCTTGCCAAGGACTTGAATTTGCAGGTTCCCCCGGACAACAAGAATTCGGGCCAGGCGCTCGCTGCGCTGGTAGCCGAGAAGGCCAAGCCGGTAGCCGATGTGGTGTATCTGGGTGGACAGGTCGGACCGCAGGCGCGGGAGGCCGGCGTGCTCGAGGCCTTCAAGCCTTCGCGATGGAACGAGATTCCTGCCGGCCAGAAGGACCCGGAAGGTTTCTGGTTCGCGATCCACTCCGGAACACTCGGTTTTTTCGTGAACCGCACCGCGCTCGGTAAACGGCCGCTTCCAAAGGGCTGGAACGACTTGCTCAAACCCGATTACCAGGGCCTCGTTGGCTACCTCAATCCGGGAAGCGCTGCCGTGGGTCAGGTTGGTGTGATTGCGGTGAACCTTGCGCTCGGCGGTTCCTACGAGCGGCTCGACCCGGGGATCGGCTACTTCAAGAAGCTGCAGGCCAACAAGCCGATCGTGCCGACGCAAACTTCGTATGCGCGGGTACTCTCCGGAGAAATCCCGATCCTGCTCGACTACGACTTCAATGCGTACCGTGCGCAATACAAGGACGGCGCACCCACCACTTTCGTGATCCCGGAGGAAGGTAGTCTTCAACTTCCGTACGTGATGGGTCTTGTGCGAAACAGCCCCAACCCCGAGCAGGGTCGGCGTCTGCTCGACTTCGTGCTTTCGGATGCAGGTCAGCGGCACTGGGCCAACGCATTCCTGCGCCCCGTGATTGCCCAGGCAATGAGTGCAGAGGTGCGTGGGCGCTTTCTGCCCGACGAGGACTACCGTCGCGCGCAACCCGTCGATGTGGTGAGGCTGGCAGCCTCCGCAGGCACGATTGCCAAACGCTACCAGGCTGAGGTTGCCTAGTTTCCGGGGTACAGGCGGGGCCTCTGCACGCAGGGAGGGCAATGCGCACCGTGGGCTGGACCAGGGTCTTCCTCGCTCCTGCGCTCACCGTCTTCGCCGCCTTCTTTCTCGTCCCGCTCGCCCGTCTCTTCGCGGTGGGTGCAGCAGGACCTTCCGGTTGGGCCGCCTACGTGGAAGTCCTTCACAACACCCGCTATCTCCAGAGCTTCCTGTCGACTCTGGCACTCGCGGGATCGGTAACGATTTGCACGCTTTGTCTTTGTGCCGTTTGTGGGGTGTACCTGAGCAGGGCAAGCTTTGCCTTCAAACCGCTCCTCACGGCGGTTCTCACCCTTCCGCTTGCGTTTCCCGGTGTGGTGGTGGGTTTTCTTGTGATCATGCTGGGAGGACGCCAGGGCGTGGTTGCGCAGGCGGGGCAGGCACTCGGTGGCGATCCCGGCAGTGCGGTGGTGTTTGCCTACTCGATGACCGGGCTCTTCGTGGGCTACCTCTACTTCTCGATTCCCCGCAGCATGCTCACGGTGATGGCCACCGCCGACAAGCTCGACCGGGACCTCGAAGAGGCCGCTCGCACGCTCGGGGCGTCGGCTTTTGCGGTGGCGCGTGATGTGATCCTGCCCGGGATTCGGCCCGCGCTGGTTGCTTCCGGGGCCATCTGCTTTGCCACCGCGATGGGTGCCTTCGGCACTGCGTTCACACTGGCAACGAAGATCAACGTCCTGCCGATGGTGATCTACTCGGAGTTCACCTTGCAGGCCAACCTTGCGATTGCTGCGGTGTTGTCGTTGTGGCTTGGCCTGCTCACCTGGCTGGTGCTGATCCTTGCCCGAAGCGCGACCGGCTCGGCAGTGGCGGCTGCAGCGTGATGGCCCTCGCAACCACCTCCAGACTCCTGGACCGTGCTGCGCTTGGACTTACGGTCGCCCTTGCGCTCTTTCTGAGCGTTCCGGTGGTGCTCTCGATCCTCACAGGGCTGATGGTCAACCAGTTTCAGGGCTTCTCTGCAGGCTTCAGCCTGCGGTGGGTGCGGGAAGTCGTTGAGCAGTACCATGGTGCGATCCTGCTCAGCGTGTGGATCGCCACACTCACCGTGCTGATCAATCTCGTCCTCGGAACGCTTCTCGCCCACGGCCTGCGTCGGACACGCGTCCAATGGGCGCGGGCGCTCGAGGAGATGTTTGTGATGCCCGTGGCGATGCCCGGGATCTCACTCGGGCTTGCCATGATCGTGAGCTACGGTGCCCTGGGTGGATTTCGCACCCACTGGAGTTTCATTCTGGTCGGGCATGTACTCTTCACCTTGCCCTTCATGATGCGCGCAGTGCTCGCTGTGATGCAGGCCCAGCGCCTCGATGTGCTCGAGGAGGCTGCGGCGAGCCTGGGGGCCGGTCCGTGGCGGCGCCTGGTGGATGTGGTGATGCCCAACTGCCGCAATGCGATGGTGGCAGGCTCGCTGATGGTCTTCACCCTGTCGATCGGCGAGTTCAACATGACCCTGCTGCTGCACTCTCCGTTCACGCCGACGCTGCCTGTGGGGCTCGCCGACGCCTACGCGTCGCTGCGCATCGAGGTGGGCAGCGCCTACACGCTGATCTTCTTTGTGCTGATCGTTCCGCTGTTGGTTGCCATGCAGTTCCTCGGCGGTTCCCCGCGAGGCAAGGCACTGTGAAGGTGGCGCCGGCCGTCGGGGCAATCCGGGTGCGGCAATGCAGCAAGCACTTCGGTACCGTGAAGGCTCTCGGTCCGGTGGATCTCGACATCCCCGCGGCACAGATCCTGGTGCTGCTGGGCCCCTCGGGCTGCGGCAAGACGACGCTCTTGCGGATCATTGCCGGCCTCGAGGATCCGGATGAGGGTGCGAGCCTCTCGATCGACGGTGCCGATCTTCTTGCGCAGGCCGCCGAAGCGCGGCGTTTCGGCATGGTGTTTCAGAGTTACGCACTCTTTCCGAACATGAATGTGCGGCAGAACATCGCCTACGGGCTCAAGCTGCGAAGGCTCAAGCCGCAGGCCATCGAGGCAAGGGTCGACGCGATGCTCGACCTGGTCGCGATGCGCGAACTCGGGCTCAGGCGTATCGAACAGCTCTCCGGCGGTCAGCGGCAACGCGTGGCGCTAGCACGGGCACTTGCGATCGAACCGCGCGCGGTGCTCCTGGATGAACCACTCTCGGCACTCGACGCGCACCTGCGCGAAAGGCTGCGTGTGGAGATCCGTGCCCTGCTCAAGTCAACAGGGGTGACCGCAGTGTATGTCACCCACGATCAGGACGAGGCCATGGCGCTCGGCGACCGGATCGCAGTCTTCAACCACGGACGCATCGAGCAGATCGGAACGCCGGCAGAGGTTTACGAGGCGCCGGCGAGTGCCTTCGTGGCCGCCTTCTTCGGGCATGTGAACCAGCTCGGCGATCTCTGTTTTCGCCGGGACCAGGCGGACGTGGTGGATGCAGGGCGTGGCGATTTCGATGCCACGGTGGTTGCAGCAACGCACATGGGCTCGTATGCGGCCATCGAGCTGCGAAGCGGCAACGGCGCGCGCATAACCCTGCATCGATTCCCTGCTTCGCCCGCCGTCTCGGCGAGAGTTGGCCCCACTGCCGCCTTGGGCGCATTCATCCACGGGGAGCCAGGCGCGTTTGAGCTGCCGGTTGAGCCCGGGCAGTCGGTGGGCGTGAGGGTTCTGCGTCGGATCCATTTCGGTTTGCCCACCACCTGATGAAGGAGTCAGCACCATGATCTTTGCCCAGCTGAGCGACCTCCATATCCTGCCCAGGGGGCAGCTAGCCTACGGCGTTGTGGATACCGCCACCATGCTCGCCGAAGCCATCGAGCATCTGGCCGGCCTGCCCTTTGCGGTGGACTTCGTGCTCGCCACCGGCGATCTGGTCGACCACGGCAGCGCCGAGGAGTATGAACATCTGCGCGCATTGCTTGGTGCGCTGCGGGTGCCGTGTTTCCTTGCGATCGGAAACCACGACGGGCGCGAGGCACTGCGTAGCGCCTTTGCCAGCGACGGGGCGCTGGTGCTGTATCCCGATGTGTCCGCAGTTCCACCTTCGGGCACTTTGTCGGAAACGTCGTCGGTTCCGGTGAGCGTGGCCGCGGGCGCGGGTACCGCGCCTTCGAGAGCCCCGGTTTCGATCCGCGCTGCGGGCCTCGAAGACAGTGGATACCTGCAGTACATGGTTGAGGCACAGGGCCTGCGGATTCTTGTGCTTGACACTGTAGTGCCGGGCGAGGGGGGCGGTGCCCTGTGTGTCGATCGACTGCGCTGGCTCGAGGCGCAGTTGGCGCAGGATGAGATGCCCACGGTGATAGCGATGCATCATCCGCCCTTTGCAACCGGCATCGCGCACATGGACGCGATCAGCCTGAAAGGCGCCGACGATTTTGAGCAGTTGGTGGCGCGTTTTCCCCAGGTAAGACGTATCGTGTGCGGGCACCTGCATCGGCCCATTCAGGCCGATGTGGCAGGGACCACTGCACTTACGGCACCTAGTGTGGCGCATCAGATCGTGCTGCATCTGGGGCATCAGTGCGCCGCGCCAGGGGTGTTCCCGAGGGGTTCGGACTGTTTTGTGATGGAGCCGCCCGGATACCTGCTCCACTGGTGGGACGGTCGGCGCCTCACGACGCACCAGTGCGTGATCGGCAGCTACCCGGGGCCCTTTCCCTTCCGGACGGACTGAGACCTCATGATCGTGTCAAAGAGGCCTTCGAACTCCTTGCTCAGTTTATGGGCCGGATCGAGGTGGATCATGGGCAGGGCGAGCTGGTGCGACTCGCGTACTTTCACGGTACTCGACAGGTAGGGCGCAAGCACAGGAAGCCCCTCGGCGAGGAGTTCCTCCACGAGCTCTGCGGGCAACCGGGCGCGCGCCTGGAACTGGTTGACCACGACGCCGATCACCTGCAGCGCCGGGTTGTGGTCGGCGCGGATGTCGTCGACCTCCTCGAGCAGACGGTAGAGCGAGCGGCGCGAGAACTCGTCGCAGTCGAAGGGGATCAGAACTCCGGTCGCAGCGATCAGCGCGCTGCGCGTGTAGAAGTTGAGTAGCGGCGGCGTATCGATCCAGATCGCGCGGTATTGGCCGCCGAGCAGTTCGAGCGCCTTCTTGAGCTTGTAGATCTTGTAGCGCGATTCAAGCTTGCCGTGCAGCTCATCCAGGCGCGGCTGCGCTGGCATCAGATGAAGTCCGGCGAAAGGCGTGGGGATCACGAACTCGTCGGCGCTCTCCTTGAGCGTGAGCTTGAGTGCCTGGCTGAAAAGCCCCACGGTACCCGCCTCGGGGTCGAGTGACTCGAAGATGGAAGCCCCAAGCAGGTACCGGGTGCTGCTTGCTTGCGGGTCGAGGTCGACCAGGAGGGTGCGCTCGCCTCGCTTTGCGGAGATTGCGGCGAGATTGCAGGCGATCGTGGATTTGCCCACGCCGCCCTTCTGGTTGAAGACAACGCGGATCACGGCAGGCCACCTTGCTGCGCGTTCAACCAACCATGAGGAGCCGTTTGCGGTAGGCCTCGCGCACTTTCACCAACTCGCGGCTTGCGGCTGCCTTGCGCAGCTTCGAAGTATTCGTGTTTGCGACCTCCGCAACCAGTTCCTTCATGCGCAAACCCAGTGCGCTGCGGTCGGGGTCCTCGGCGCCTGCGCGCAGTGCAAGGAAGAGTGCGTCGGTGAAATCGTTCATACATGGGCTTACGGCCCCCAAAGTCGGCGGAAGTTAGCCCGAAAGTGTTTAGCGGGCGCATTTCGGCGGACCCAGGGTATTCAGGTGCGCCCGCAGATACGGTCGATCTCATCGGCCACCGATAGCCCCTGCTGACGCGCGGTGGTCCACTTGCCGCCAAGCAGAGTCACAACTTTTCCGGTACGCACCGTGAGCGATTCGCGGCTCGCAGTGCGGGTATCTGCGCCTTCCTTGCCGCGAGGCACCACGATCGGTCGAAGACCCGCCATGACTTCGACGATTTCGTCGCGGCGCAGGGCAGGCCGCACGTGGCGCGCGTGGATGGCGAGCAGTTCCTCCACCTCCGTTTCGGAGGCGCAAACCGGATCCCGGGGATCGGCGCGCGCTTCGGTGGTTCCGAGGATGGCCAGGTTGCGAAAGGGGAGGTAGAAGACCACCCGCCCGTCGTCTTGCTGGAAGAGGCAGCCCTCGCGCAAGGGCCGCGCAACGACCAGATGCGACCCGCGGACCGCCAGCAGCTTCCACGGACATGCGATGCCGCTTTGTTCGAGAAGTTGGGTCGCCCACGGTCCGGTGGCGTTCACCACTGCGTCGAACTTGCGGACTTTGCCGGCGCATTCGAGTTCGCCGTTGGAGGCCAGTCGCAGGATCGGCAGGCCGCTATGGCACTGAAGTCCTCTGCGGATCAACTGCTCGGCAGCCCACCGACCGAGCGCTTCGTCGTCCATCCTCACATCCCAGTAGCTCACCGAACCGAGCAAACCCTGCTCTTGCAGTCCCGGAATGGCGGCAAGCGTGTCATCGCGGCTGTGGCGCGCCGACCTCGGCAGTTTCGAGCCGAGCGCCAGCAGATCGTAGAGCAGGGTGCCGGCGCGGATCATCCACCCTGGGCGCCCCTTGCCACGGTAGAGCGGAATATGCATCCGGAACGGAGCGGCAAGACCGGTGCCGCGCTCGAGCCACCAGCGCCGCTCGAGAAGGGCCTCGCGCACCATTCCGATGCGGCCCTGTTCGAGGTAACGCAAACCGCCGTGCAGCATCTTGCTCGATGCACGGCTGGTTGCACCGATCAACTGGCCTGCCTCGAAGAGCGAGACGCGATAGCCGCGGTCGAGGAGTGCCCAGGCACTCATCACCCCGTTGATGCCGCCCCCGATCACCGCGATATGCCGACCCTCCATGCGGCGATGATAAGGCTTGAGGCTGGGCGGCAATCGCTGCGAGGCAGGCAGGCGTATACTTCGCCCCCGCGGTAACTCGACCAACAATGCCCGCAAGGGGGGAGAAAGACACATGAAGAGAATCAGATACACAGCCAGGGCGTCGCTCATTGCCTGTGCAGTCGCGATGGCGATCTCAGGTTCGGCGCTGGCCGACAGCAACGCCGCCAAGCGCTGGATCGACAAGGAGTTCCAGCCTTCGGTGCTGAGCAAGGCTGAGCAGATCAAGGAAATGGAGTGGTTCATCCAGGCTGCGAAACCCTTCAAGGGCATGGAGATCAACGTACTCTCGGAAACGATTCCCACGCACGAGTACGAGGCCAAGGTCCTTGCCAAGGCTTTCTTCGAGATCACCGGGATCAAGGTGAACCACCAGCTCCTGGGTGAGGGCGAGGTGGTACAGGCGGTGCAGACGCAAATGCAGACCAACCGCAACCTCTACGATGCCTACGTGAACGATTCGGATCTGATCGGCACGCATGCGCGCCTTCAGTCGGCGGTGAACCTGTCGGACTGGATGGCTGGCGAGGGCAAGAGCGTCACCAATCCCAGCCTCGACCTGAAGGACTTCATCGGAATCTCCTTCACCACCGGCCCCGACGGCAAGGTGTGGCAGTTGCCCGATCAGCAGTTCGCCAATCTCTACTGGTTCCGCTACGACTGGTTCCAGCGCCCGGATCTGAAGAAGCGTTTCAAGGACAAATACGGATATGACCTTGGCGTCCCGGTGAACTGGAGCGCCTACGAGGATATTGCCCAGTTCTTTTCCGAGGATGTGAAAGAGATTGACGGCAAGCGCATCTACGGACATATGGACTATGGAAAGCGCGCGCCCGATCTTGGATGGCGCATGACCGACGCCTGGCTGTCGATGGCAGGTGCTTCGAGCAAGGGGCTCCCCAATGGCCGCCCGATCGACGAGTGGGGTATCCGCATGGAGGCGGGCTCTTGCAATCCCGCCGGTGCCTCGGTAGCCCGCGGCGGTGAGACCAACGGCCCTGCATCGGTGTATGCGATTGCCAAGTGGGACGAGTGGTTGCGCAAGTACGCGCCTCCTGGGGCTGCAGACTACGACTTCTATCAGTCGCTGCCGGCACTGGCGCAGGGCAATGTGGCGCAGCAGATCTTCTGGTACACCGCATTCACCGCTTCGATGGTGGCGCCCAGGAAGGACGGCAACAACACGGTGGACGACAAGGGAACTCCGCTTTGGCGCATGGCGCCGAGTCCCAAGGGTCCGTACTGGCAGGACGGCATGAAGCTCGGCTACCAGGACACCGGCTCGTGGACACTCTTCAAGAGCACTCCCCTCGAGCGGCGCAAGGCGGCGTGGCTCTATGCACAGTTTGTGGTGAGCAAGACCGTCGACACCAGGAAGAGCCAGGTAGGGCTCACCTTCGTGCGTGACAGCACCGTGCGCCACAAGTCGTTCACCGACCGGGCTCCCAACCTCGGTGGACTGGTGGAGTTCTACCGGTCGCCCGACCGTGTGATGTGGACTCCCACCGGAGTCAACGTGCCCGACTATCCGAAGCTCGCGCAGCTCTGGTGGCAGAACATCGGCGACGTGAATTCCGGAGTCTTCACGCCTCAGCAGGCGATGGACCGGCTTGCCGAGGAGATGGATCAGGTCATGGCCCGGATGCAGTCGGCTGACGAGAAGGCCAAGACCTACGGCGGTTGCGGGCCGCGCCTCAACGCAAAAAAGGATCCGAAAGAGTGGCTCGGTCGTCCTGACGGTCCCAAGGCCAAGCTCGCCAACGAGAAGCCGCAGGGCATCACCATGGACTACGACCAGCTCGTGAAGCGCTGGACCTCGGCGAAGTAATCCAGCCGCCCTGTTGACGCGTGGGGCCGCCGCGTGCGGCCCCGGGTGAGCTTTCAGGTGCTTGTTCTCGAGAATGTTGCCTTCCGGGATGGAAACGAGCTTCACATCCATCCCACCAGCCTCAGCCTGGTTCCCGGGGTTGTACATGCCTTGCTGGGCGAGACGCTTGCCGGCAAGACGACGCTCCTGCGCCTGATGGCGGGCCTCACCCAACCCACCGCCGGACGAATCCTTTTTGACGCGCTCGAGGTTACCGGGCAGGCGGTGCAGAAACGCCGGGTCTCGATGGTGTACCAGCAGTTCATCAACTACCCGCATCTGAGTGTGCGCGACAACATCGCCTCACCGCTCAAGGTGGCGGGACTTGCTGCCAACGAGGTGCAAAGGCGGGTCAACGAGGTGGCGGCGCTGCTCAGGCTCGAGCCCTACCTGGATCGGCGGCCGTCGCAACTTTCTGGAGGGCAGCAGCAGCGCACCGCGCTTGCGCGTGCGCTGGTGAAGGACAGCAAACTGGTGCTTCTCGACGAGCCCTTTGCCAACCTCGACTACAAGCTGCGTGAAGCACTTCGCGACGAGTTGCCCCGGCTGCTCGCAGGTCGGGGCGCTGTGGTGGTGTACGCCACAACCGAGCCTTCGGAGGCCCTGCAGCTCGGGGGTAGCATTGCTGCGCTTCACGAAGGGCGTCTCTGTCAGTTCGGCCGGGCCTCCGAGGTGTACCGCCAGCCGCTCGATATCACTACGGCGCAGATCCTGTCCGAGCCCCCGATGAATCTTGTGCGCGCTGAACTGCGCGATGGGCGGATCGCACTTTCGTCCTCGCTGTCGTGGCCGATCCCCGAGGCATTGCGGCATCGTGCCGATCCGGCTTTGTGGGTGGGGATGCGCCCCCACCACCTCAGCCCGGGCCGACATCGTGCGCTGGTGCAGGTCCAGGGCAGGGTGCTGATCAGTGTGGTTTCGGGGTCGGAGAGCATCATCCGTTTTGAGCATGAGCAGCAGCCGTGGGTGTGCGCGTGCCCGGGACTCGTTCGCATCGCGAGCGGCGAGAATGCGCAGTTCGGGATTGACATCGACCGCGCCATGTATTTTGGGCTCGACGGAAAGCGTATTGCCACACCGCCGGCTGCCGCGGTTTCGCAGGCTGGGCTGCCAACGGGGGTGGGCGCGCTGCCTGCGCGCTGAGCCGGTGCGATGGCAGCCATCGAACTCCAGGGCCTTGCGCATAGCTACGCGGCGCATCCCTCCACTGATGCGGACTGGGCCTTGCGGGAGCTCGACCTGCGCTGGCGTGAAGGTGGTGCCTACGCTCTGCTTGGGCCCTCCGGATGCGGAAAGACCACCCTGCTCAACATCATCTCGGGCTTGCTGCATCCCTCGCGAGGCAAGGTTTTCTTCGATGGGCGCGATGTGACGCCCTGCGAGCCTCGTGAGCGCAACATCGCGCAGGTCTTTCAGTTTCCGGTGGTCTACGACACTATGAGTGTGTACGACAACCTTGCCTTCCCCTTGCGCAATCGGGGGGTTCGCCGCGAGGAGGTTGATGCAAGGGTGCGTGCGGTTGCGGGCGCTCTCGGCTTGCAGTCGTCGCTCGACAATCGGGCAAGGGGGCTCACGGCCGACGCCAAGCAGAAGATTTCGCTCGGGCGGGGGCTGGTGCGCACCGATGTGGCGGCAATCCTCTTCGATGAACCGCTCACGGTGATCGACCCACACCTGAAATGGCGTCTGCGCAGCGAACTCAAGGCGCTTCACCAGAAGCACGGCTTCACCATGATCTACGTCACGCACGACCAGACCGAGGCGCTCACCTTTGCCGACGAGGTGGTGGTGATGAACGAAGGGAGGGTGGTGCAGATCGGCACTCCTGCGCAGCTCTTCGACCGCCCGCAACATGTGTTCGTGGGGCATTTCATCGGTTCGCCGGGCATGAATCTTCTGCCCGCCGAACGGGGACCCGACAGCGAGCTTCGTATCGAGGGCAGGCGCGTGCCCTTGTTGGACCGGGCGCAGCCCCTGCCAACCGCGCCAGGCTCGGGCGGTGCATCGCAGACCGCGGGCTCGATGAGGGCCGTAGGCGCCGGCTCGCTGCAGATCGGCGTACGGCCCGAGCATGTGCGCTTCGCCGACGTCGGCTTGCCGGTGCAGCTCGACCGGATGGTGGATGCAGGGCATGTACGTATCCTCGACCTTCTGCACGGCGCTCACCGCATCAAGATGGTGGTTCCCGAGGAACAGGTGCTTCCGCCGGCAACCGAATTACGGATTGCATTCGATCCCCACTACACCCACGTCTATGCGGACGGCTGGTTGGTGTCCTGAGCACAAGCCAGCCGTCTGCCTCGAGAGCCCATGGATACCCGGACCACCAACCCCAAGGCCTGGCGGCTTGTGCTGCCTGTGGTGATCCTTGTGGCTTTCAATGCGGTGATTCCGCTGATGGCCGTGGTGAACTACTCGGTGCAGGAAACCTTCGGGAATAACGAATTCTTCTTCGAAGGCGTGAAATGGTTTCGCGAGGTTATGACTTCCACGCGCTTTCGCGACGCCCTGCAGCGTCAGATCCTCTTTACTGCCACAATTCTCGCGATCGAGATTCCGCTCGGTGTGGCGATTGCCCTGGCGATGCCGCATCGTGGCTGGGGCGTCTCGGTGTGCCTTGTGCTGATGGCCATGCCTTTGCTGATCCCCTGGAATGTGGTGGGGGCAATCTGGAACATCTTTGCTTTACCGGAGATCGGTCTGCTCGGAAAGAGCCTCAATGCGCTGGGCTGGGACTACAACTACACCCGCCAGCCGATGGCTGCGTGGTTCACGCTGGTGGCGATGGATGTCTGGCACTGGACTTCACTGGTGGTGCTGCTGTGCTACGCAGCGCTTACCGCGATTCCTCAGGCCTACTATCAGGCTGCCCGGATCGACGGAGCATCGCGCTGGTCCGTGTTCTGGCGTATCCAGCTACCGAAGATGAAGCGCGTGCTGATCATCGCGATTCTCCTGCGTTTCATGGACAGTTTCATGATCTACACCGAGGCCATCGTGCTCACCGGGGGAGGGCCCGGCAACGCCACCACACTGCTGTCGATCGATCTGGTGAAGATTGCGCTCGGGCAGTTCGACCTCGGTCCTGCCGCTGCGATGTCGTTGATCTACTTCCTGATCATCCTGCTTTTTTCCTGGCTCTTCTACGCCTACATGACCAAGGACGATCGCGCATGATCCGCTTGCGGTGGACGGTACCCACGCTCTACATCGTCTTTCTGATGCTGCCGATCTACTGGCTGCTGAGCATGTCGTTCAAGACCACCAACGAGATCCTCGGATCCTTCACGCTCTGGCCTCAGCAGTTCACCCTCGACAACTACCGCAAGATCTTCACCGATTCCACCTGGTACGGTGGCTACATCAACTCGATCATCTATGTGGTGCTCAATACGCTTCTTTCGGTCTGCGTGGCGCTGCCTGCGGCCTACGCCTTTTCGCGCTACCGTTTTCTTGGCGACAAGCACCTCTTCTTCTGGCTGCTCACCAACCGCATGGCACCCTCGGCGGTGTTTGCACTGCCTTTCTTCCAGCTCTATTCGGCCATCGGGCTCTTCGACACCCATGTTGCCGTGGCGCTCGCCCACTGCCTCTTCAACATTCCGCTTGCCGTCTGGATCCTCGAGGGCTTCATGTCGGGTGTTCCCCGCGAACTCGACGAGACAGCGTTTGTCGACGGCTACTCCTTCTGGCACTTTTTCCTGCGGATCTTCCTTCCCACGATTGCAGCGGGGATCGGTGTTGCAGCCTTCTTCTGCTTCATGTTCAGCTGGGTTGAACTGCTCCTTGCCAAGACGCTCACCTCGGTGGAGGCCAAGCCGATCGCGGCCACCATGACACGCACCGCGAGCACCTCCGGCTACGAACTCGGGCTTCTTGCCGCGGCAGGTTCGCTCACGATGATTCCTGGCGTGGTGGTGATCTATTTCGTGCGCAACTACATCGCCAAGGGCTTTGCCCTTGGGCGTGTCTGAGGCAATACGTCGATGCAGGCCCCCAGCGGCTTCGGACGGATGGCCTGGACATGGCAGACCGCCGTGTTCTGGATGGTGATCGCGGCACTGCTGCTTGCCATGGGAATCTGGGAGCGGCGGAGTCCGGGCGGATCACCCCGGCGAGGAATCCTTGGCCTCACCACAACCCGCGGCGACCGGCTGTTCATTTCCCTGCTGGCGGCTGCGTATCTGCACATGCTGTGGCTTGCGCTGAGCGCGTGGCCACTTCACTGGGCCACTGCGCTTTCCTGCGTTCTGGCGGTGCTTATCTTTCGCAAGGTCTGAATTCCTCCACGCCTGGCATCGGGCTGTAAAGCGCACCTGCTCCAATCAGCTTCGCGTGTGGCTGCTTCCCGCCCCCTGCGCGCGAGGCTCTGGCAAGGTGGCGGGGCGCCTTTCAATCCGCAAACTTCACGTGGAGTATTCAGGCATGTCTGAAGATACTAGGGACCCGATGTGTAACGATTCGTCGAACATCCATTTCCGCGACATCCTTGCCGCATCGCTTGGCAACCCCGAGCGTCGCCGGCTGCTGCGCGGTGGCCTGGGACTCGCCGGGCTTGCGATGGTCCCGGGCGTTGCAACCTACGCCTCGCCCGCCTCGGCTGGGGGCCTTCAGACCGGCAGTTTCGCTGCGGCGCTTGGTTTCCCCTCGGTGAGCAAGAATCTGGTCGACGACGTGAGTCTGCCCCCGGGCTACCGCTATCGCGTCCTGCATGCAACCGGTGACAGCCTCGACCCGTCCGTATCCGCATACTCCAACAGCGGCGTGGAGTCGGATGACTGGTCGCGTCGTGTGGGCGATCATCACGACGGCATGGACATCTACTTCATGGACCGTGACGGCCGCTACACCGAGGCCGATACCGGGCGGGCGGTGCTGTGTGTGAACCATGAGAGTTCGGCCGACAGCCACTTCATGCATCCGAAGGGTCAGACCTCGGGCGGTCAGAATGGCAAGAAGTTCACCCAGTTCGGCGACTGGGACCTCGGCGCGCGACCAGCCGACGAGGTCCTCAAGGAAATCAACCACCACGGCGTGTCGCTGGTGGAGATCGAGCGCTCGGGCAACACCTGGCAGAAGGTTGCCTCGTCGAAGCACAGTCGCAGGGTTACCGCACAAACCCCAGCGCGAATTGCCGGGCCGCGGGCTCATATCGAGGCGATCCGTGCCTTGATGGTCACCCGCTGGGATACGGCAGGCGGGATGGCGAGGGGCACGCTCAACAACTGCGGTCACGGCAAGACACCCTGGGGCACCTACCTCACCTGCGAGGAGAACTGGGCCTTCTACTTCGGGATGGCGGCTGGCGGCGCCGAACTGCCGGCCAGGGAGATCGCCGCGCGCCGTCGTTACGGTGTGGTCACCGCACCGCCCGCTGCCGGCGCACAGCGCGCCATCAGCCAGGGGTGGCATACCGTTTCGAACACCGACGACCGCTTTGCGCGCTGGAACCTCTCAGCGAGCGCAAGCTCTGCGGAGCGTGATTTCCGTCAGGAAGCCAACACCTTCGGTTACAACGTGGAGATCGACCCATTGAGGCCGGATTCCACCCCGGTGAAGCGGGTGGCGCTGGGCCGCATGGCACATGAAGGGGCGGTGTTCAGCCTGCCCGTGCCGGGTCAGCCACTTGCGGTCTACCAGGGTTGCGATGCGCGCAACGAGTACATCTACAAGTTCGTGAGTGCCGAGCCCTGGGATCCGCTCGATGCGGGCGGCGGAATCGCCGTCGGCGACAAGTACCTCAACGAGGGCAGGCTTTATGCGGCCCGTTTCAACGCTGACGGTCGCGGCGAGTGGATCGAACTCGACAGCGCCGATCCTCGGATCGCAAACTTTGCAGCGTATCGCTTCGCCAATCAGGCCGAAGTCCTGGTGTACACCCGGCTTGCGGCCGACGCTGTTGGAGCCACGAAGATGGACCGTCCGGAGTGGGGTGCAGTCAATCCCCGCAACGGTGAGGTGTACTTCACCCTCACCAACAACAACGCCGCCAATCGCACGCCGCAGAAGGTGGATCCGGCCAATCCGCGCGCCTACATGGATGTGGACGGGAAGAAGCAGGCTGGTAATCCCAATGGCCACATCATCCGATTTCGCGAGGACGGCGGCCACGCCGATGCACGCAGTTTCCGCTGGGATATCTTTCTCTTCGGTGCCGAGGAGGACGCGGGCGATGCCAACCTTTCGGGACTCAGCGCAGGCAACGCCTTTTCCTCGCCAGACGGCCTGTGGTTCAGCCAGGCCACCGGCATTTGCTGGATCCAGACCGACGACGGCGCGATGACCGATGAATGCGGCTGCATGATGCTTGCGGCGATCCCGGGCCGGGTTGGCGACGGCGGCAAGATCACTGCGAAGAACAAAATGCAAGTGGATGGATCCGAACTGACGGGCACCCAGGACACCTTCATTGGCGCTGCACTCGGCGAGGCACGGCTGCGTCGCTTTCTCGTGGCGCCGCCAGGCGCAGAGGTAACGGGCGTGACCGAGACCCCTGACGGGCGCACCCTCTTTGTCAACATCCAGCATCCCGGCGAAAACACCCGGGCGGGCGCGTGGCCGGAGAGCCTGTGGCCGGGCAACCGCGGTTACGGTCCAACCGGGCGCCCGCGTTCGGCCACGATCGTGATCACGCGCGACGACGGCGGGCTGATCGGCGCCTGAGGTTTCGGGCGCAGGTGCCCTTGCCCCTGCCAGCACCCGTGTCCGCGCCCGTGCTCCCGCCAGCACCCGTACCCGTACCCGGACCCGCGCCCGCGCCGCAGGGCGCAACCTTCGCTGCGTTCCCGGGGGCAGGTCGATCGCCCCGCACCCCTGAGTTTCGGAGGGTGGGAAAACGGTCCGTCGGTTGGCTTGATAGATCGTGCACGGGTGCCTTGACCCGTTGCTAGGCTCGCTCGACGCTGTGTGGATTCGCTCGGCAGATCGTTTACCCGTCGTTTCGTTCCGACACGTTTTTGGGCCGGATATAGTCGCCATCAAGCGTGTGTGAATCGCGTGCGTTTGCGTGCGGTCCAAAGCCGGGATGCGGGCGGTCTGCAGTGAACGCTTCCCCGCCGTATCCCTGCGACCTGAGCTTTCGCATCTTCCATGCGAAGTATCCGAGTACCCCTGCTCCCACCACGAAGGCAATTGCAAGGATCAGGAGCGACACGATCCCCGCAACTGCGAGGCCGCCAACGAGCAGCGCGCCCGTTGCGACCTTGGCTAGGACTCCGCCGGATCGATCCGCTGCAGATAAGTGGTTCTGAGCCGACCCAGGTAGCTGCGTTGCTTTCGGGTTCGCGTGCGGGAGCGCGTCTGGATTCGTGTGCGGGAGCGCGCCTGGATTCGTGTTGTTAGGGAGCGCGTCTGGCTTCATGTGCAGCGGCGCGCCTGGGTGCAAACGCAGGGGAACCGGAGGCGTGGGACCTGGGCGCTTCAACATCGGCGGATCCTCAGCTGCGGCGAATGAAGCGGTGAAGCAGCGACGCATGCCGCTTCTCCCAGCGCGCAAGGTCGTCGGAGGCTGAGCCTGACGATGCGAGCGGCACGCCGTTTTGCTTCTCGCGCGCGCCGGGCGCCACGAACCCTGGCAGCGCGCTGCCCAGCGCCTGAAGAAATGCGAGGCACAACTCGCGGGTCGCTTGTTTGATGCGGACATTGCTTTCATAGTCGCCTGAGCCGAATCGATCGGTAAAGACGCTGTGGGAGCCGCCCTCAAAGACTGCAAGGCATTTGAATCGGCTCGCAGTTGCATCGAAAACTGCAATGCGGTCTTCGAGCCCGCTGCGCAGGCCGGGGATCCGGATCAGGTCTTCGGTGGCGGTGATGTGCAGTGTGGGGATACGAATCGCAGCAAGGATCCGAGCCTGAGACTGCTCGCCATAGAAGGGTGGAGCGGAGATGAGCACTGCGGCGCGGACACGCTCGTCGCGCAGCGCGACGGGTTTTCCCTCACGCTCGACCTGGGCGCCCGCCACCAGCATCGCCGTATTGGCTCCATAGGAATGTCCTGCAACAACAATCGCTTGCGGGTCGACGCTCGCGAGTGCCTCATGGTCGTCTGAGCCGTCGTCGCTTCGGGATGCGCCGCGTGCGAAGACCTGATCCAGCACGAAGCGCAGGTCGGCAACGCGCGCGATCGCCTCGCTGTCGCTGCTTGCACCGTTGAGCCGTTCGAGAAGCGCCAAGGGGTTGCCCGAAGCCCAGAGTTGCCGATCACTACCCACGTGTTGCGGGTGGATACTCGCCACCCCGTGCTCGGCCAGGTAACTGCCGAGATAGCGATATCCAGTGCGCGAGCCCCCGAGTCCATGAGAGAACACCACAAGGGGGCTGCGGTGGCCTGCCGCTGTTCGCGCGGGAAGGTAGAGCCGGCATGGTACCGGTCGGTTGCGGCGGACGTCGACCCAGTCGAAATCAAGGATGCGTGGAGGGGCAGCAATCTCGGCGGTGACGGCGAACGCCGGTGCGGACGCCGGTGCGAATGTGGATGCGAAAGCCGGCGCGAATGCGGATGCGAAGGACGGAGCGAATGCGGATGCGAAGGCCGGAGCGAAGAAGGACGCGGACGCCGGTGTGCATGCCGCGTCGAGCGCACCCGCAAGAAAACCCCTTCGGGTACAGCGCGAACGCGCCAGTCCGGGATCCAAATCTCCATTTGATTCGGGCAAACCATCCGTGCGCATCCGTAGATCTTCCGCGCGCAGGTGCGAACCATCCGCGCGCATGCGTGGATCTTCCTGGCTGAGTCGCAATTCTTCCTGGCCCGGGTGCACAGCGATCCGCTCCTGCCGCAGGGGATTGCGCCGAGCTGGAAACCCCTCAGGCGCGCGCAGCAAGGTTCGAAGCACCGTTGAGGGGTTGGGGGATACCGACCAGGGTTGTGGGAGCGTTCCGCTCAGGAGGCGCGATGCAGGTCGGGATCGAGCCTCGCGAGCAGGCGTGAGAGACCGATAACCTTCGCGTAGGTGTCGGCCTCACGTAATGCTTCGCGGAGGACCTGGTGGGCTTCCTTGCGGGTGACAAGTTCCATATCCCACCCGGGGAGTATCCGCGTATGCTCCAGTCCCTCCGACAGGATGATGATGTCGCTGTGCCGCGGGTCGCCCTGAAGCCGGTACATCAGTTGGCGCAAGGCCTCGGGCGGGCCTTCGAGGAACTGCACGAAAACCTCTCCGCTGAAGGTGAGCAGGCCGGTGATGTCATCGCGCTGGTTGTTGCGTTGGGATGCTTCCAGGATGCGATCCAGATCCAACTGCCCGATCCGCGATTGCGCCTGGCTGCAGTAGCTCAAATGCACGAGATCCTTGAGCGCTGGCATCGGGGACCTCCGATTTTTTCCGACCACCCTGCCGGAATCAGTTGGGTAGCGGTCGAGTGTAGCGGAGCGGGTTGCCGGCCTGACTCAACCTTTACCGCACCCCTGGTTTTCCTCGCCGCAGTCAACGCGCTCGAACACCCCGTGCAATCGTGGGCACTTCAGTCGGTCCAGGGTAGCGGCGAAGGCGCTTCGCGCAGCGCTGGGGGCTTTGCGTGGAGTTGCCCGCCGTTGAGTACCCAGGCGTAGACGTTGAGGTATCGCCTTGCCATGTTGTGCGCGTTGAACAGCTCGCAGGCACGCGCGTGGTTGCGTCGTCGCGCCGGCACAAAATGCCCGATCGCGTCGGCGAGTGCCTGGCTGCTTGTCAGCAGCACGCCGTTTTCATCCCCCACCAGTTCGGGGAGTGCACCGTAGGGAGTGGCGAAGATCGGTGCGCCAAAGTAAAGGCTTTCGATCACCGCAAGGCCGAAGGGCTCGTGCCAGCGGACCGGGAACAACAGGCCGCTGGAGTGGCGCAGCAACGCGAGCTTTGCCTCGCCGCCAACCATGCCGTGAAAGCGCACGCGCAGCGACAGTGTGAAGCGCAGCCCTCGGCGCAGATTGAATCGGTAGCCGCCGAGGACCTCGAGCCGACGTTCCGCCCGGCTCGCCGTGCGGATCGCGCCGCGCACATTCTTGACGCTCCAGGCCGCTTTCGCGAGAAAGTGCAGATAGTCGGCGCTGGGTTCGTCGAGCCGCGTTGGGCCGTAGGCGTCCCAGTCCAGACCGTTATGAACATGAAGGCTGCTCCCGTGCCGTTGGGCGTGATCCGCCGACACGAACACTGTGTTGACCGGCAGCGCTTCGCCCACCCTGGAGTTGCCGTGTTGGGTCATCAGCCAGGGCTTCCCGATCGTTGCCGGCTGCGCAGGGTTGAACTGGAAGTGAACCAGATCGGCATCGGCAGGGATCAGCGTATCCCATCGCTGGCCAGCACGCAGGGCAAACACTTCGGCAAATGGGCAGTGCGAGCCCTTGGGTACGAGGTAGCTCACCCGGTGTCCGAGGCTCACGAGCGCCTTGCCCAGATCCCAGACGACGCGCTCGGTACCGCCGTAGGCAAACACCGGAATCGGCGCCTGGTTGACCAGCACAATGTGCAGATGCGATTCGCGCAAGCTTGCTCGTGGAATTGGTTGATCGTTGCCCGAAGTCGCCGAGCGAAACACGCCTTCGCGGATTATGCTCTGTGGCGGTGGCGGTCAATGCGCCGGCTTGCCGGGGGGCTTGCATCGCGGGGGGTTCTTCGGGGTCGATCCCCCTCGGGAGGGATCAAGGAGCGTCGAGGGGGCAGGCATGGAGGGATTGACCTGGGAGAACCTCAGGGCTTCTGTGGAGTTTCTCAGCCATCTGGTGACCGCGATCGGACTACCTTATGCGGTGGTGGTTTTCGTCTACGAGCAGCGCAAGGAGCGTGAGAACGAGGAGGAGGAGGCTTATCAGAACCTCTCCAACGCCTACATCGAGTTCCTCGAAGTGGTACTCAACCACGCCGATCTGCAGTTGCGAACCCGCGCCGCCTTGCCGGACCCCACCCCCGAGCAGCGCGAAAGGATGGCGATCATCTTCGACATGCTGGTGAGCCTCTTCGAGCGCGCCTACCTTGTGGCGTACAAGGCGCGCATGGATGAACGCGAGCGCCGGCGCTGGCAAACCTGGCACGACTGGATGAGCGAATGGGGTCAGCGCGAAGATTTCTACGCGATGTTGCCTGCCCTCCTGCAGGGCGAGGATCCCGAATTCCGGAGCTATCTGCTCGACACCGTTGCAAAGGCCCGAAGGATGGCACTTGCTGCAGATGCCGCTAACCTGCCGCCGCGTTGAGCGCGACGTCGCTCGGCCGATCGGGTCAGCCCCGGATGTAGGCTTCGAGTTGCTCGATGAGCTGTTTTTGTTCAACGATCATTTGTCGAACCACATCGCCGATGGAGATCACGCCCACCAGCTTGCCGCGGTCAAACACCGGCAGGTGTCGGATCCTGTGGTCCGTCATCAACTGCATGCAGGCGTCGAGTGGTTGCGCCGCCTCAACGGTGATCAGTTCGGCCGCCATCACCTCGCGCACCAGGGTGGTCTGGCTGGAGCGCCCCACCAGCACTACCTTGCGCGCGTAGTCGCGCTCGGAGAAGATCCCCGCGAGGACCTTGCCCTCGATCACGAGGACTGCGCCGATGTTCTTCTCGGCCATGTATTTGAGAGCGTCGAAGACCGTGTCGTCTGGAGCAACGTGGAAAATCCCGCGCCCGGAGTTCTTGATCAATCCACCGATACTGATCATGGGTGTCTCCTGGTTGTGCAATCGATGACCGTCACCACTCGGAGAATCGTCGGCCACAGGAGTGTCGAGGTCAACCCCCGATCATCGGTTTGCGCTCTGGCCGATCGTCGGCTTTCGAGGACGCCCAAAGGCGCAGCCACCGTCCTCTGCGTGGCAGCGGTTGCCCGGCGCGCGACGCGGCACGCTCCTCGGCGCAATGCGGCGGGTATCTCCCGCCGCATTGCGTACTATCCGGGCAGTGCCTGAAAACTTCGCGAAAGCCGACGAAGCTTGTCCGGTTTTGATTGCGTTGGGTTGCGGCTGGTTTTGGCAGCCGCTTTTCGTTGCGGTCGGGCCGTGGCATCTTCTTGCCGGAGGTATGGGTTGCCTGCCTGCCTCAACCCTCGATTCAGCGCGCTGCGAAGAAAGCCCGCCGCCAGGCAGGATCCCTCGAGCGGAGTTCCGCCGCAGAGGACTCCGAACAAGGGATCTCACCCGTGAGGATCGCTTCCGTATGCCACCACACCGCATGCTTGTGCGCTACAACCGTTGGGCCAACCACCGGCTCTACGGCGCTCTGGCTGTCTTGCCTGAAAGCGAGGTGCATGTGCTGCGGGTGTCCCTCTTTCAGAATATGCTCCACACCCTGCATCACATCTACCAGAACAGTCGACTCTGGCAGGCGCACCTCGAGCAGCGTCCGAACGGCTATAACGCCAGGAACGCTGCAGACTACCCTGGGCTTGCGGTGCTTGCTGAACAGCAGAGGGTGGTCGATGGCTGGTTGGTGAACTGGTACGACGCGGCGAGTACCCAGAGCCTCGAGGCGCCGGTGGACTTTGTGTTGCTCGGTGGTAGTCCGAGCCGCATCACGCAGTGGGAGGTGTTGCTCCACCTGGTCACGCACGGCAGCCACCACCGTGGCCATGTGGCCGCCATGTTCTTTCAGGTTCCGGGGCATCGGCCGCCGATCATGGATCTCCCGGTCTATCTCAGCGGCGACCCTGGCCGCGGATGATTCACCGTGCATCCTGACATTGATTCCCTGGCGCCTTTTGTGAAGGCCGCCGCGTTGGGGAATCTCGCGCGGGCCGCTGAGGCTCACTTCACCACTGTACCGGCCGCGGCCCGGCGACTGTCGCTGCTCGGGTACCAGTTCAAGGCTCAAGAGCCAGCGCTGCATGCGTGGCAGGGAAACTTTTGCGCCATTCGAAAACCGCCTCGGGCTCACCGGGCACACAATGCAGGCCTGCGGCACTGGAGGTGATATGCATTTCGACACGGAACGGGAGGCAGGCGCGCACGGTCCTCTGCAGGGTGTGCTGGTGATCGCGCTGGAGCAGGCTGTGGCGGCACCGTACTGCAGCTCGCGCCTTGCCGATGCAGGGGCAAGGGTGATCAAGGTCGAGCGCCCTGATGGCGACTTTGCCCGCGGCTACGACCGGTCGGTGCACGGTGAGTCGTCGTACTGGGTATGGATCAATCGGGGCAAAGAATCGATTGCGCTCGACCTCAAGCGCGCAGACGAACTCGAGGTCTTGCTGCGGATGCTCGAACACGCAGATGTCTTCCTTCAGAACCTTGCGCCCGGGGCGTGCGAGCGCTTGGGAATCGGTTCGCAGAGCCTGCGGCAACGGTTTAGGCGCCTGATCACCTGCGACATCAGCGGCTACGGCGATGCGGGCGCCCTGATGGGGCTCAAGGCCTACGATCTGCTGGTTCAGGCAGAAAGCGGGTTGGTCGCGGTCAGTGGCGCTCCAGGTCCCTGGGGGCGTATCGGGGTGTCGATCTGCGACATCGCCGCAGGGATGAACGCGCTGATCGGAATCCAGCAGGCCCTTCTGCAACGCAACGCCAGCGGAGAGGGCAGCACGGTAAAGGTGTCGCTCTTTGGCTCGGCGGCCGAACTGATGAGCGTGCCCTACCTGCAGACGCGCTACGGAGGCAAAGCTCCCGAGCGGCTTGGGCTGAAGCATCCGAGCATCGCGCCCTATGGGGCATTCCGCAGCGCGGATGGTCGTGACATCGTCCTGTCGATCCAGAATGAGCGCGAGTGGGCGGACTTCTGCCGAGTGGTGCTGGAGATGCCTGCCTTGGCACAGGATCCCCGCTGCTGCAACAACGCGCTGCGCGTCGAGCACCGTGAGTTCGTCGACGGCCTGGTGGCTGAAGTGTTTTCGGGCCTTGAGGCGAGCATGCTCGAGGCACGGCTTGACGCTGCGCAAACCGCGTATGGCAGGGTCAACACCGTGGAGGACCTGGTTGCGCATCCCCAACTCACGACGGTGCCGATGCTGGTGAAAGGCGAGCGCGTCGACGTACCCGCCTTACCCTGGGGGCTGGCATGGAACCCTCCGGTCTATCCGCCCGCACCGTCACTGGATGCCGACGGTGCGCGCTTGCGCGAAGAGTTTTCCGGCTGCGCAGCAGGCCTGGGGCAGTGATGGCGATGCCTGACCCCGATGCTTGACCCCGTTGCGTGACTCCGTTGCTCGACATCGATGCCATGCGGGCGGCGGTCAGGCATGCCGAGCTTGCGATGTTCGGCGCGGAGCCCTGCCTGCTTCGGCGCACCCCGCTGTGGCGCATGCCGGGCGCAGCGCTGGGCGTCGCGTGCCGCGAACTTTGGCTCAAGCTCGAGCATCTGCAGGTGGGCGGAAGCTTCAAGGCGCGCGGTATGCTCTGGCGCCTGATGGCGAGTTTGCTGGCCGCACAGCAGATCGAGGTTGATCCTCTTGGAGCCGAGCGCGGACCACCGTCCACCGAATCCGGGCGGCATCGACTTCTTGAAGCTGGCGCAGTGATCGCCTCGGGCGGGAACGCGGGAATTGCCTGTGCGCACGCTGCAGCCCACCTTGGGATGCGCTGCGAGGTGTTCGTGCCCGAGGTGTCGCCCCAGGTCAAGCGTGATCGGCTTGAAGCGCTCGGCGCGCGGGTGGTGGTGCGTGGCGCACGCTATGTGGAGGCGCTTGAGGCCTGTCTGGCCCGCCAGCGTGAGTCGGGTGCCTTGCTGGTGCATGCCTACGACCAGCCGGAAGTGGTGGTTGGGGCGGGAACACTTGCGCTCGAGATCGAAGCGCAAGGGGGATGTGCGCCGGATTACACCCTTGTGAGCGTGGGCGGGGGAGGGCTTCTCGCGGGGCTTGCGTCGACCTACGGTGACCGCAGCCGCATCGTTGCGCTCGAGCCTGAGCGTGCACCCACACTGGCCCGGGCAAGAGCGGCGGGTGCCCCGGTTGATGTGGAGGTGGGAGGCGTGGCGGTGGATTCGCTGGGCGCGCGGCGCATCGGCGCCCTTGCGTGGGCGGTCAGTTGTGCGCGGGTGAGCGATTCGCTGCTGCTGAGCGACGAGTCCATCGTGCAAGCGCAGGCGGCGATGTGGCGTGAACTGCGGCTTGCGGTCGAACCCGCAGCGGCGCTGCCTCTTGCGGCACTGCGCTGCGGAATCTTTCGTCCGCCGAAGGATGCCCGGGTATGCCTGATCGTGTGCGGTGCCAACCTGGATCCTGCGCTCCTTGGTAACGGCTGAATTCCTGTTCGAGGCTTGGTTGACCTCTACGGGGAGTAAGCGGCGCGTCCGGTCAATCCTCGATGCGAATCCGGGATGCGAGCACCTTCAGCGCCTCGAGGTCGGGATTCTTTCGCGGCCAGACCAGTTGGACACCGTCGTTCGCGTGGCGAGCCAGAACGTGCAGGTGAAGATGCGGCACCGTCTGCCATCCGGCAGCGCGGTTGGCCTGCAGGACGGTGATCCCCGGCGCCTGAAAGGCCTTCTCAACTGCACGCGCGATCTTCCATGCGGCGGTCATCAGCGCTGCCGCGGTGAGCGCATCGGCCTCCATCAGGGTGGGGTAGGGCTGCCTGCTTGCCACAATGACATGGCCGGGGTTGACCTGCCCGGCATCCATGAACGCGAAAATGCGCTCATCCTCGTATACCTTCGCGCAGGGGAGATCGCCTGAAATGATGCGTGCGAAGACCGTGTCGCTCATGCGTGCCTCCGGTGCGATTGAGCAGGATGCCGGGATTGAACTGGATGGATTTTGACGCCCCCGGGAAATTGCAGTACCGTCCTCCAGAGCGGGCGGGGCACTGCGGCGTCGCGCTCTCCGTCTGGCGGCGTGGCGGGCTCCGTCTGGTGGCGTGGCGCTCTCCGTCTGGCGGCGTGGCGCTGTGGCCGGTCGCAGCAGGTGATCCGCAGCGTATTTGAGCATTCAAGGAGGGCCTCCCCCATGGCTGAGAACAAGCGGACAGTGCCGGATCCCAGCGACTTCGACCGCAATTTCCGCGCACAGATTGCCAACTTCACCGGAGGTCTGGTTCCCACGCCTTTCGTCACGGCCTACACCGACTGGGCCATGAATCTTGCGCTCTCGCCTGCAAGGCAGGCGGAGCTGCAGCAGCATGCGGTTGAGCTGGCACAGGACACCTGGGCCTACGCGCTGGGGGCGCTCGGGGCGGTTACGAGCGGTGAGACTTCCGCCTCGGGGTACCCCCCCCCGTTTGGACCGCTGGCTGCAGCGACTGCCGCAGCGAAAGGTGTGATCCCGGGAACCGCTCAGGGAATCGCGCCAGGGGCAGCCCCCGGCGCGGTGCCCGATCCGCGCTTTGCGGATCCCGCCTGGTCGCAGTTCCCCTTCAACGTGTATGCGCGTGCCTTCCAGAATGCGGCCACCCTGATGAAGGAGGCTGTGGGCGGAGTGGACGGAGTGTCCGACTACAGCGAGAAGATGCTCGACTTTGCGGTTCGGATCTTGCTCGATGCAAGTTCTCCGGCAAACTTCCTGGGGACCAATCCCCAACTGCTCGCGCTCACACACTCCGAAAAGGGTCAGAACCTGGTGCGAGGAATGCAGAGCTACCTCGAGGATGCCCGCCGGATGCTCACGGGTGACAAGTCCAGGGCGTCGACTGGCTACATGGTCGGCAAGGACCTGGCGGTCACCCCGGGCAAGGTGATTCTGCGCAACGACCTGATCGAACTGATCCAGTATGAACCGGCCACTCCGGAAGTACACGCCGAGCCATTGCTGATCGTGCCTGCGTGGATCATGAAGTACTACATCCTCGACCTGAGTCCACGCAACTCACTGGTGCGCTATCTCGTCGAACAGGGTCACACCGTTTTCATGATGTCGTGGAAGAACCCGGAGGAGAGTGATCGCGATGTGGGTATGGACGACTATGTCAACAAGGGGTTTCGGGCGGCACTCGATGCGGTCTCTGCCGTCGTCCCGAATCGCGGGATTCACGCAGTGGGCTATTGCATCGGCGGCACCCTGCTCGCGATTGCCGGCGCGGCACTTGCAGGCGAAGGCGATGAGCGGATCGCGAGCATCACGATGTTTGCCGCGCAGACCGATTTTTCTGAACCCGGGGAGCTGTCGCTCTTCATCAACCCGAGTCAGCTTGCGATGCTCGAGTCCACGATGCACAGTAAAGGCGTGCTGGAGAGCAGCAAGATGGGGGGTGCCTTTTCCATGCTGCGTGCGCAGGATCTGGTGTGGCAGCCCATGGTGGATCGCTACCTGAAAGGCAAGAGCGAGCGACTCATCGACCTGATGGCGTGGAATGCCGATGGAACCCGCATGCCCTGGCGGATGCACACCGAATACCTCTACCGGCTCTACCTCAACAACGAGTTGGCAAGCAACCGTTTTCCGGTCAACGGAAAACTGGTGCGACTGTCCGACATCCGCCAGCCGATGTTCATCGTGGGGACCGAGACCGACCATGTTGCGCCCTGGAAGTCGGTCTACAAGACCGACAATCTGGTCCGTTCCGACGATCTGTCCTTCCTGCTCACCTCGGGAGGACACAACGCGGGAATCGTGAGTGGTCCGGTCCATTCCAAGCGCCATTACCGCCTGCGGCGGCGGCATCTCCTCGATCCGCATCTTGCTCCCGACGACTGGATGAGCACCACGCCCCGGCAGGCCGGGTCCTGGTGGCCGGCTTGGCAGTCATGGCTGGTTGCGCACTCGAGTGGACTGGCCAAGCCACCGCGGACCGGAAATGTCCGCAAGGGTTACGAGGTCGTTGACGAAGCCCCAGGCCAGTACGTTCGCAAAGCCTAGTGCATCGGCGAACCTCAGCTTCGATTGCCGCGGTGGATCCGAGGTGAGCCGTGAACTTCAGGCCGGTTTACGCCGGCGGGTCCCGACGGGAGCGTCCCGCTGGCCCGCAGAGCTGAAGCTTTGCCCATCCTGAACCGACTGCGCTGCAGCGTGGTGCATCGTGCTTGAGTTGGTGCGGTGTTTGCTGGGCTATGCGGGGCTTCTCATCCTGGCATGGCTGCTCTCAGAGAACCGCAGGGTGATTCCGTGGCGAAGCCTTCTGGGCGGCATCGCGCTCCAATGGGGACTTTGCGTTGTGTTTTTCGAAGTGGAGGGCGCAAGGCAGCTGATCGCCGCCGCAAACGCCCTGCTGCTCGGGCTGCAAACTGCCACGCGAAATGCCACTGGCGCAGTGTTTGGTTATCTCGGCGGTGCAACGCCTCCTTTCGAGCTCAGCGGGGCGGGGTCGGCCTTCATCCTGGCATTTCAGGCGCTTCCCATCGTGCTGGTGATGAGTGCGCTCTCGGCAGTGCTCTTTCACTGGGGCATTCTCCCCCGGGTGGTTCGCGCCTTTGCATGGGCGCTGCGCTTGGCGATGGGGGTGCGTGGAAGTGTTGGCTTGTCGACCGCCGCCAACGTCTTCCTTGGCATGGTGGAGGCACCCTTGCTGGTGCGCCCCTACCTGAACGGCCTGTGTCGCAGCGAATTGTTCGCGCTGATGTCAGTCGGCATGGCAGGGGTGGCTGGAACGGTCATGGCGCTTTATGCAGGCATTCTTGCCGAACGGGTGCCGGATGCGCTCGGCCATATCCTCGTTGCTTCGCTGGTCAGCGCACCGGCCGCGCTGGCCTTTGCCTTCCTGATGGTCCCCCCAGCAGAATCCCCGATTCAGGGGCAAAGTGGGCCCGTCGAGATGCTCGAGCCAGGCTTCAGGGATGCGAGTACCTTCGATGCCATCGTTCGCGGCACCGCCGAGGGTCTGCAATTGCTGCTGCAGATCACCGCGACGCTGATTGTGTTCATCGCACTGGTCACGCTTGTGAATGCGATGCTCGGTGCGATCACTCCGGCAGGCACTCCGCTCTCGCTCCAGCGCATCCTCGGCCACCTCATGGCCCCCTTGGCGTGGCTGATCGGCATTCCCTGGGAAGAGGCGGCCACGGCAGGGGCGCTGCTGGGCACGAAGACAGTGCTCAACGAACTGCTCGCCTACCTCGAAATGGCCGCCTTGCCGAAGGAATCGCTTTCGCCCGAAAGCCGGGTGATCATGATGTATGCGCTGTGTGGCTTTGCAAACCTCGGAAGCCTCGGGATCCTGCTCGGCGGGATGACGGCCATGGTGCCGGGGCGACGCGCCGAGATCGTTGCGCTTGCACCGCGCACCATCGTGTCGGGCACCCTTGCAACCCTCTCCTGCGGCTGCATCGTGGCTTACTTGCAGCGCTGAGCCAACAGAGAGGCCCGAGGCTCCGGGCCTGATCCGAGGTCCTCAGCTCTCGAGCCCGGGGAAGAGCTTGCGCAGTCCCTCGGCCATCGTCTGCACCGCCATGGCGGCAAGGAGCAGGCCAAGGATGCGTGTTCCAACGTTGAGCGCGGTCATGCTCAGACGCCGCGCGATACGATGCGCCCTCGAAAGCACGAGCCATGTGAGCAGCGCAACGATTGCCATGCAGCCAAGAAGCAGCGCAAGGTGCGCCCACCCGCCCTGTTCCCCGGCAAGGATGCAGGTGCTGATCGCGCCAGGGCCTGCGAGCAGGGGCACCGCGAGCGGCACAACGCCGTGCACTTCCCCGGAGCGTAGCTCGTCGGCTTCAGCCGGGCTCTGCCGAACCCGGCCCGCTTCGGCGTTGAGCATCGCCAGCGCCATCAGCAGGAGCACCAGTCCGCCACCCACCCGAAACGCTGCAAGGCTCGCGCCGATTAGTTGAAGGAGTGCGTCGCCAAAAAGCGCCGAAGAGGCGAGAACTCCAAAGACGGTCAAGGACACCGCACGTGCAAGCCGCAGGCGTGCCTCGATGCTGTAGTCCTGCGTGAAGGCCAGAAAGAAGGGCACGCCGAGAAACGGGTCGACCACTGCGGTGAGCGTGACGAGAAATCGCAGGTATTCAGCGGGGTCAGCCACGGGATCGGTTGCCGAAACGGAGCCGTAGGCCTCAGGGGTCGGTGATGCCGGGGCGAACGCGCAGCCGTTCCAGGATCAGCGGAATCGCTTCAGAGCCTTTGCTGCTCCCGTTTGGAGGTGTTGCGATCGTCTCGATTCGCTCGGTCTCGGCAGTGCCGCTTGCGGAGAGCTTCGCGGCCCCGGTGGTTTCGAGCACGACGTTGATCGACTGACCCCGTAGGCGGCCCTGACCAACTACGGTGTGGAAGTAGCCGGAGCGGGTTCTGAGCTCGAGAATCTGGTTCGACTGGATGATCTCGATGCGCTCCGGAAGGGGTTTGACAGGGGTCAGAACCCGCCAGACCCCGCCCACCTGCACAGGAACGATCCAGAGCATGGCGTACTCGTTCGGCACCCTGTCGATCACTTCGTCGGGCCCCCAGGACCCGAGCCCGAAGCGGTTTGAAACAACCCGGGTTCCCGGCTTCAAGGCTTCGAGCCGCGGGCGGAGTCGCTGGTTGAGGTCTTCCCCGAGGTAGAGCGTGACCACACTCGCTTCGGAGAAGTCTTCCAGGAAGATATCGCCCTTGCGGAAGCTCACCCGGTCGGAGACGCCCGCGCGCGCCGCATTGCGCCTGGACAGCGCAACGAGGTCCGGGTTGTACTCGATGCCCACTGCGCGTGCCCCAAAGTGCTGCGCAGCCAGGATCGGGATGATGCCGTCGCCCGATCCGAGGTCGTAGACCACATCGCCAGGTGCAATCCGGGCCGCCTCGAGCATGGCAAGCGAAATGGCCCGACTCGAGGGCATCCACATCACATCCTTGCCAAAGGCGGCGAGCCGCAGCGTGTAGAACTCGTCGCCATAATTGGTGCTGCTGCATGACGCCGCAAGTACACCGCCCCCCCCGATCACACAGGCACCCAGTGCGCGCAGCAGGCTGCGCCGTGACCTGGTCGACCCTGGAAGTGGGCATGGGGGATCGTCCGATGTGGACGCTTCGAGCGTGGGCGGGTTATCGGTCCGTGTCATGCGCTCCAACCGTGGGACTGTGACGAGTGGTGGGGGCTCCAGGCAGCAACGCTCGAATCATCGCACGGAGGCTACGCCCGCTGTAGCGCGCAAGACGCCCCGGAGCCGGTCGCGCTTGAAGGTGGGAAGGAAGGCGATGGAATGTCGCAAGGCGATGGAGCGTTGCAAGGGTATGGAACGTTGCAAGGCGATGGAGCGTTGCAAGGGTATGGGACGTTGTAAGCCGAAAAAAAGCCCGAACTTTTCGGTTCGGGCCTGAACCACCTTTTGAGGTGGGGAGGAGACAGAGGCGGAGAACAGCTTCGTTCTCAATGGCGCGAACTGTACACCCGGAATTGCTGCAATGCAACAGAGGAACGCGATGCGAAGAGTTTGGCCGGTCGGTGTGGCGATCCTGACACGCCCGCTCAGTGCGTTCTTGGGAATGAAGCGGGAGAGGGCGCCCAAAAACCTGAAATATCTAGGAAAATTCGTTTCAGTAGCGCTGGGAAAGTAGCACTGCACACAACACTCCCGGAGCAGCCCGCCCTCGCGTGTGGCGGCGCGTGGCCCAGGTTGAGGCAAAACAGCGGGCTCCTGCCCCTCCCAGGGGCGAAAATTTTTGCACTGCGAAAAGAAAAAGGCCTGCTCCGCTCGCCCCGAGGCCTTGCAGCGGCGGCGGACTTCGGTGACCACCGTCACGACCCGACGAATCGCTCGGGTGCGATCTGCACACGAGCGAACGGCGATTGCGTATGCTCGGCAAAGAATCGGGTTTCGTATCGACTGTTCGAGGACGGGGGGCAGGATGTTTGCATTGCGCGAGCACATGGTCGTTTCCGCGGCATCCTCTGCCGGCGCTCGCGGTTCGGTGGAGAACCCCGCTGCGCTTCTGCGGCGGAAGGCGGCTCGTCTGGCCAGCGACACGCTCCTTGGGACCGTGCTTCTTTGCCTGCTCACCCTTCTTCTGAGTGGCTGCGGCGGGTCGGGCAGCAGCAGGGATCCCGTCTCGGGGAGTGGCGCCGTGTCAGGGCCGGGTGCAGTTGCCGGCCCCACGACTCCGGTGCAAGGTGCTGACGACACCCTCGCGTTGCGCCCCAGCCATCTCTCCGTTGCAAAGGAGGGCGACCTGGTTGCGCTCACGCGGGTTCTCGTACGGCAGCGCGCCGAACTTCGCAAGTCGGGCGCACTTGAGTCCTACCCAGTGGCAACCTTCGGAATCGAGGCCACGCCAAACCAGGCCAACCCAACGGCCCCCCTTCCGGGATCCGCAGTTGGAGCAACCGCAGGTGCTGGCTCCGCTGGCGATACGCCACCGCGATCCGGCACCACCGTCCAGGAGGCGGGCGTCGAGGAGGACGATCTTCTGAAGACCGACGGCCGCATGCTCTATGGCCTTCAGAGGGCCGGATGGGGTCCTGACGGGCGCCCGCGACCCGATCGACTGCATGCCTTTCGCCGTCAGACCGACGGGACCGTGGAGCCCACCGGAACCCTGGATCTGGCAACCGATCCAGCCACCTACACCTCGTTGCGGGGGCTGGTACTGGCCGAGAACGAGGGGCGCCTGGCGCTCTTTGGCGAGGCAAGCAGTTGGTTTCGGCAACTCCGCATCTCCCCGCCCGTTGTCGACTCCAGTGCTCCCAGAACGACCCTGCAGTGGGTGGATGTGTCGGGGGCCAAACCCATCGCCGGGAGTCGCCTCGTGATCGATGGAAGGCTCGTAGGGATCCGTCAGACGGGTCGCTACGTTTATCTCGCGCTCAGCCACACGCCTCGTCTGGCTGCCGACCTGCTTCCCGCGAGTGCAACCCCGAGCGAAGTTGAATCGAGGCTCGCTAGCCTGAAAGTGGAGGACATCCTGCCGCAGGTCCGCGTGGACGATGGTGCTGCCCGTCCGCTGCTCCGCGAAACCGACTGCTTTCTGCAGGCTGCAAACCGATCCTCGGACCTGCAGTTGAGTGTGGTTCTCGCCTTTGATGCTGCCGCTCCTGCAAGTTCCTGGCGAGGAACCTGTTTTTTCGGCGGTACGCAGGCGATCTACATGTCGCCGCAAAGTCTCTACCTCGCCACGTCGCGCCACGAAGTAGGCCGGATTGGCGCGATGTTGCGTCACGGTGAGCAGAGCCGGACCGATGTCCACAAGTTCCGAATCCGGGCCGACTCGATCGCGTATCGGGGATCCGGCGAGGTGGCGGGTCATCTTGGATGGGACCCAGAGCGCGCTGCGTACCGTATGAGCGAAGAGGGCGAGGATCTGCGGGTGCTCACCTTTACCGGGTCGAGCGGATGGATGAGCCCCGCCGATATCGGTGGCGCGACACCACCGTCACCGGCAACGCTCACGGTTTTGAGGGAGGATTCGGCAAGCGGAATCCTGAAGACACTCTCCACGCTGCCGAACGCAACCCGCCCTGCGGCGATCGGGCTTCCCGGCGAGCAGGTCTACGCGGTACGGTTTCAGGGAAACAAGGCTTATCTCGTGACCTTTCGGCAGACCGACCCACTGTATGTGCTTGATCTCTCGAATCCGGCCGACCCGAAGACCTCGGGCGAACTGAAAATGCCGGGCTACTCGGACTACCTCTTTCCCCTGCCCAATGGTCTGCTGTTCGGAGTTGGCAAGGATGCCTCGATCGACGGTCGGGTCAAGGGGGTGAAGGCTGCGCTCTTCGATGTGCGCGACCCCAGCGCGCCCAAAGAACTCAGGGCGATGACCTTTGGCGATGCGGGAAGCTCCTCGGGACTCGATTTTTCGAGCCGCGGAATCAATCTGTTCAGCGTGTCTCCGGCAAGCGTTCGGATCGCGCTTCCGATGGCGCTCACGGCGACGCTCACGGTGATGCCAGACCCGTTAATCCCGCCTGCGGGCGGCATTGCAATGCCTGGCCTCCCCAGCCCCGCCGCCGTTTGCGCGGAGCACGGCCTGCAACTCCTCGAAGTCGACACTGCAACTGCAACGCTCACCAAGCGTCGCTGGATGGCTTCGAGCGGCGCAGCTTCCTCATCCGCGGTGTGGGGCGGGAGCTGCGACGCCTGGCAGGAACTGCCTTCGGACCGAAGCGTCCAGATCGGAAACCGTGTGTACTACTGGACGCGAGCGACTCTGCGGTCGGAGCCGTGGTGAATGACGGCAACGTGCGCAGTTGCCTCGCTGTGCCTTGATCCCGCTCGCGTTGAAGAAGGTCTGCAGGGCCTTTGACAAACCCCGGGATCAGCGCGACTGGGCTGCGCCCTGCTCCGTCGGGGCCAGCACGAGTGAGGCCGCAACCGCGTCCTCGAGCGCGAGCCCGAGGGACTTGAACACAACGGTCTGCCCTGGCGCGGGTGCGGGTACCTGGCCACCGAGGACCTCACCGAGTTCTGCATGGATCCCTGCGCGCGAAAGAATGAGGTCGCCCGACTCGCTCATTGCCGCCTCGCGCTGATCGACAACGATCGGGTGGCGCATCACTTCATCGTCGAGCTCCCGCCAGGTGGGTCGCGGCGCACCCACTGCAGCGACAAAAGCACCCGGCTTGAGCCAGCGTCCGAGAAGGACGGGCTCGCGCGCATGGGTGAGCGTGCAAACAATGTCGGCGTTGCTTGCCGCTGCCTCGGCACTTTCCACCGCCCGTCCTCCGATGGCCTCGGCGCATGCGCGCGCATGCTCCGGCGTTGGGCTCCACACCCGGATGTCGCCGAGTACACGCACCTTGGCCAGGAGTCGTGCGTGGGCTCTTGCGAGCACCCCGCTGCCGATCAGCGCGAGGACGCAGTTGCCGCGGCTCGCAAACCGGTCGGCTGCGATCGCACTCACCGCTGCGGTGCGGCGGGCCGTGAGTTCATTGCCCTCCATGATCGCCAGGGTCCTGCCGTCGCGCGCATCCATGAGCACAACGACCGACAGGAGCCCTGGCAAGCCCCGCGCTGCGTTGGAGGGAATGAGGGTGATCAGCTTCACCGCGACCCGGTCCCGCCATTGCACAGGCTTGATGAAAAGCGAGCCGTGCTCATGCGCGCCTGCGGCCCTGGCCGCAACCTGATCAGGAAGCGGGTCTGCCTGGCCCGCATCGGGACCCCTGAGGAAGGAACCCGAGAGCGGCAGCACCGAGCGCAGCGGCTGTTGCACCCTGCCGCTCGAAAGGTCGATCAAGGCCTCGGTCAGATCCCTCAGGAGGTGTCGATCCTCGAGCCTCTCTGCGACTTCGGCGTCGGAATACCAAGGGGGTCGGGAAAATCGCTGCGTCATCTGCGCAAACTAGCATAGTGGGGCAGGGTGAGGCGAGGCGCGGCGGGAGTCTGGGGTACGCGCCTCCGGCGGAGCCCGGCGCCACGCACGCTGCGCAGTTTGCCGGGGCGTGGTGCAAGATGGCAGTCATCGAACCTGCGTCATCGAACCTGCGTCATCAAACCTGAGTCATCGAACGCGAGGAGGAACAGAGAACCATGGCAGCTTCTTCAGCATCGATTCCGCCAGTCCCTTTCCGCTTCACCACGAAGGTTGGTCTGGGAACCTGGCATTACGGTGAGCGTGGATCGGAGCGTCGCGCCGAGATCGCGGCGCTGCTCGGAGCGCTCGAGGCGGGCTACAAGCTGATCGACACTGCCGAGATGTATGCCGCAGGACGCGCGGAGTCCCTGCTCGGGGAGGCGCTCAGGGCCTTCGGTGCGGGAAAGCGCGCCCAGTTGCAGATCGTGAGCAAAGTCCTCCCCTCCAACGGCTCCGCCGATGGAACAGTCCGGGCCTGTGAACAAAGCCTCAAGCGTCTCGGCTGCGACTACCTCGACCTCTACCTGCTCCACTGGGAAGGTGGGCATGCCTTCGAGGTCACCCTCGAAGGCATGCTGAGGCTCCATCAGCAGGGGAAGATCCGCGCGTGGGGCGTGAGCAACTTCGATCAACGAGCGCTCACGCGCTGGGCGCTGGCCGAGAAGCGCGCGGGAGTTCCCGGGCGCTGCGCTACCAACCAGATCTACTACAGCCTGCTTGCCCGAGGGGCGGAGTTTGATCTGCTTGCCGCGATGCAGGAGCAAAAGATGCCGCTGATGGCCTACACCCCGCTCGGATCCGGCTCACTTGCCTCCGAGCCGCGCCTCAGGGCGCTTGCTGCGGCACGGGGCCTGAGCGCCGCCCAACTTGCGCTTTCCTGGTGCCTGCGGCAACCCGATTGCGTGGTGATTCCCAAGTCATCGAACCTTGTGCGCATCCGCGAGAACCTGAAGGCAGCAGGAATCTCGCTCGATCAGGACTGCCTCAAGGCGATTGACGCGATTTATCCGCCCCCGCGTTCCAGGCAGGCGCTTGCAATGCTCTGAATTCCTGCGCGGGATCGAACCGGGCCCCGGAACCCGCGCAGAGTCCGCTTCGGACCGGGCTCAGAGGTACTTGAAGGCGATCGCCGCCACCAGCGTGGGGAGCGATGCCGCTGCAAGCAGCCCTGCTGCGCTGATCGCCTCGTCGTCGAAGTAGCGCTTCAGAATGGCAAATCCCGCGGGGTTTGGAGCGTTCGCGATCACCGTGAGTCCGCCCCCGGTGACCGCACCGGCCACGAGCGCGTACTTGAACTCCGGGCTCAGTCCTTCGACCAGCGAGCCGAGGTAGGTGAGCGCTGCGTTGTCGGTGATGGCCGTGAGCGCAGTGGCAGCCCAGAAGACCGTGTCGGGAGACATGCTGCGCAGCAAGGTCTCGAGCCACCATTGCTGCTGTCCACCAAGCACGACGAGACCCGCAAGAAAGAAGGCAACAAGCAACCCTTCGCGCAGGATCAGGCGATCCTGGTACTGCGGGTAGGCGGTTGCAACGCCCATGAACAGAAGAAACAGGCCCATGAAAGCAGCAGGATGGTGCGCGAACACCACAACGCCGGAGAGCAGCAGAATATGAAAGATCGTGATGGCGGGGGGGATCCCCGCTTTATCACGCGTGATCGGGTTGGGACCCGCAGCGGATCCTTCGGAAAGCTCGATCCGCGCAAGTTCGCGGTAGAAGAGTACCGTGACCGCTGCCGCGTTGAGGGCAACAGCGGCTGCGGCGCGCCAACCGAAATTGCTCAGCATGAAGGGAAGATCCCAGCCCCACTTGGCCGCCACCATCAGCACAGGCGGGGCCGCAAAGGGTGTGAGCGTTCCGCCGATCGAGATATTCACGAAGAGTACCCCGAGCGTTGCATATTTGAGTCGGTTCGAGGGGTTGCGGGTGTAGAGCCCGTCGCGGAGCATCAGTGCCGCAAGTGTCATGGCTGCGGGCTCGGTGATGAAGGAGCCCAGCAGCGGGATCGCAGAGAGCGCGAGCAGGTAATAGCCCACCAGGCCCGGCAGTGGCAGGGCCCTCGCCAGCGTTGTCACGATGCCGCGGGTGAGGTCGAGGATGGGGCGGCTTGCGGCAACCACCATGATCGCAAAGACGAACATCGGCTCGGTGAAGTTCCGCGAGTCGAGGTAGTCGGTTGCCGGCTTGAATCCGAGGGCGAGCAGCATGAAGGCGATCAGTACGATCGCCCAGAAGCCAAAGACCACTTCCACTTCGCCCAGGAGATGCCAAACGCCGGCGTGTTCCGGGCGGGTATGCGCAAGGTGTTCGAAGAACTTGGTCGAGAAGGTGTGGAGCACGGCAATCGCAAAAAGACCCGCGCCCACCCATTACATGGATTCCAAGGAGATCTCCCGAGGTTGGTGTTGCGCGAGTCTGCCGTCGGTTCTGGTGAACCTGGCGCCGCTCGGGCGGTCAGGAGTCCGTGACCGTATTTCTGCTGTGCGATGATATGGGGGCGCAGTCGCGGTGGCAAGCTACTTTCCGCCTACGGCAAGTCTGGCACGCGTCGGAATGCGGGCCTGAGACCCCGCGCGGATTGGGCACGGAAAGCTACAAAGGAGCAGCGGGATGGTTCCCTTCGAGGTCCGCAGGGCGCACTCGGTTGAGGAGGCGGTGGCAACCCTCGGAAGCGCGAGGGATGCGCGCCTGCTCGCTGGCGGCATGACCCTGATTCCGGCACTCAAGCATCGGCTAAGTTCCCCCTCGATCCTCGTGGACCTTGCCCGAATCGCCAGCCTGCGCTCAATCGAGAGCACAGCGCGCGGCAGGCCGGGTCTCTGGCGCCTCGGTGCCGGTGTGCGCCATGCCGAGGTTGCGGCGCACCCTGGCCTGAACCGGGAGCATCCGGCGCTCTGCGCACTTGCCGCTGGCATTGGAGATCCGCAGGTGCGGGCACGCGGCACGCTTGGCGGTGCGCTTGCCAACAACGACCCCGCCGCAGACTATCCGGCAGCGGTGCTCGGACTCGATGCGCAAATCCTTACGGACCGGCGCAGCATCGCTGCTGCCGACTACTTCCGCGGGATGTTCACCACAGCTCTGGAAGACGATGAAGTCATTACCGCGGTGGAGTTTGCCGCACCTCGTAGTGCGGTTTATCGGAAGTTTCCGCACCCGGCAACCGGCTACGCGATGGCTGGCGTTTTCCTGGCGCGCCTTGCCTCAGGTGACCTGCGGGTTGCCGTTACCGGGGTGGCCCAAGGGGTGTTCCGCTGGCACGATGCCGAATCGGCCCTGGCAAAGGGACATCCGCTGCCCAGGCTGGTGCGTGAAGACCTGCTCGAGGACATGCATGCCCCGGCAGGGTATCGGGCCCATCTGGCCGGGGTGATGCTGGCGCGCGCCCTCGAGGGCTTTCCACTTGGGGAGGCTGGCTGAAATGCGGATCACTGTCGGAGATGCGGATCACTTCCTCAACCGAGGATCAGTGCCTGGAATGAGCATCACTGTCTGAGATGAGGATCACTGTTGAAGTCAATGGCGCTGCCCGCAGCGCCGACGTCGAGGACCGGACGCTCCTCGTGGACTGGTTGCGCGACGGTCTTGGGCTCACCGGCACCCATGTTGGCTGCGACACCAGCCAGTGCGGATGCTGCACGGTCCATCTCGATGGCGAGGCGGTCAAGGCCTGCAGTCTCCTCGCCGTCCAGGCCGACGGGTGCAGCGTTGTCACGATCGAGGGACTTGCCGCTCGCTCTGCGGGTCGGGAGCCCGGCGTGGTATCCGGAGGACTCGCCCACCCGGTCCAGCGGGCCTTTGCCGAGTGCCATGCGCTGCAGTGCGGCTTTTGCACCCCGGGCATGGTCATGGCAAGCGCCCACCTGCTGCGCCGCAATCCGGATCCGACCGAGGCGCAGATTGTGACTGCGCTTGCGGGCAATCTGTGCCGTTGCACCGGGTATGTGAACATCGTTGCAGCGGTGCAGCGCGCTGCATTGCTGGTGCGCAGTGAGG